>Ga0209420_1000257_pt1 | contig 31117 bp, 22 predicted proteins | sample BlaSpr_A8_OM1_O1_FD_187972 | JGI IMG/M metagenome (GOLD analysis project Ga0209420, IMG submission 187972) | Forest soil microbial communities from Thunder Bay, Ontario, Canada - Black Spruce, Ontario site 2_A8_OM1_O1 (SPAdes) (version 2) | ecosystem: Environmental > Terrestrial > Soil > Boreal...
CTTCTCCCCTTGAGCGTCGAGAGCCGACGCGATCAGCAAAGCCCCGCCCGGCTCGACCGATCCCGAGAGATAGAAAAAATTGTCGTCCTGACGAAATCCGTAAAGATCGTTAGGACCGTCGTTCTCCGTGGCGGCAAACAGAACCACCACGCCTCCCACCTTCCTGGCCAGCGCTTCGCGCCGCGCGTGATAGTCGGAGTTGGGCTGGCGATCGAAGGCAAAACTCGATTCAGCCGCGACAAGAAAGAAAATGCCGCCAAGAAAACTCGCCAGAAAAAGAGAAGACCCCAGTTTTCGCATGACGTAATCCATCCTAGGTTCGATTCGTAAAGCAAAGAAAGCGTCAGTCAGTATCGGTAGCGCCGGCGTCCCGCCCGCTCCGAGGCCAGCAAAACCACCGCTGAGCGAAGCCAGAGAGTGTCGACGTCACGTATTTCACACTCCCACGGGAAACGGCTTCGTGTGAGTCTCGGCGCTCAGCCCCACGCCAGTGAAACGGCCCTGTAGCAGCGACATCAATCCCGTGTACCAGTAACCCACCACGAACAACAGCAGAAACGGAACCGTAACGTAGTTCTCGTTCTCGACAGCATAGTAGACGGTAAGAGCGAAGTAGGCGCCAATCAGCAACTCGACCCAGGGAACCCATCCCAGCCGCTTCCGGTACTTCGTGGCGCCGACTTTGTCTTTCTTCGATTCCACATGGTATTTAGGCGTGCGCGCGAAGCCGCTCTCCTTGCCGATCAATGCTTCGATCACGGCTTTCGTGTTCGTGATGGTCAATCCGATGCCAAGAGCCATGAGGAACGGCAGATAGAGCAGTGCGCGCGGCCAGCTCTTGGGAAAAAGCTCGCGCTGTGAAACCAGGTAAAAGCTCGAAATCGAAAACGTCGATGCCATGAACAATGGCAAGTCGATGAAGAGCATCTGAAACCATCCCTGATAAAAGCGGATGATCATGGCCGGTAAGATCAGCACTGAAAGCACAATCATCAGCGGATAGCTGAGATTCGCGGTCAGGTGATACCAGGCTTCGATCTTGGTGTGCAGCGGCGCATCGCTGCGCATGACACGTGGCAGGATCTTCTTTCCAGTCTGGATCAGGCCCTTGGCCCAGCGCGCCTGCTGGGTCTTGAATGCGGTCATCTCCACCGGCAACTCCGCCGGGCATTCAACATCCTGCAGATAGATGAACTTCCATCCCTTAAGCTGCGCGCGATAGGAAAGATCAGTGTCTTCCGTAAGCGTGTCATGTTGCCAGCCGCCCGCCTCGTCGATCGCCGCGCGCCGCCACACTCCCGCCGTCCCGTTGAAGTTAAAAAAGACGCCGCTGCGGGCGCGTCCCGAGTGCTCGAGCACGAAATGCCCGTCGAGCAGGATGGCTTCCACCTGCGTCAGAAAAGAGTAATTGCGGTTGATGTGCGTCCAGCGCGTCTGCACCATTCCGATCTTGGCATCGGTGAGGTGATGAATTGTGCGCAGCAGAAAATCTTCCGGCGGAGTGAAGTCCGCGTCGAAGATCGCAACGAACTCACCTTTCGCCGTCTTCAGCCCCTCGGCCAGCGCTCCCGCCTTAAAGCCCTCGCGGTTCATGCGGTGATGGTAGCTGATCGGATTTCCCAGCGCCGCATAGCGTTCTACCAGGTTTCGCGCCACTTCAACGGTTTCGTCCGTCGAATCGTCAAGCACCTGAATCTCCAGCTTCTCCCGCGGATACTTCAGCTTGCAGATCGACTCCAGCAGCCGCTCCACCACATACTGCTCATTAAAAATAGGCAGCTGCACGGTAACCCGCGGCAGGTCTTCGAAGTACGCAGCCGGTTCCCTCGTGCGCTTCTCTTTGTGCTTGTAATACAGATAAACCAGAATGTAGCGATGCATCCCGTAACCCGCCAGCAGGATGAGCACAATGAAGTAAGGAATCAGCAGCGCACGATCGAAAGCATCCGTGTGATAAAGCCCCTGAAAAGTCTTATCCAGCAGATGCTGGCGGAGGTAGGGCCCAATGCCCCTGGGGGCAGCCCACAGAGCCAGTATCGAAGACAAGATGAGATCAGAACGCAGCAAGGAGTTGGGTGAAAACCTTTATTCTACCGGATTCGGCGCCTACCGCCGCGTCGCCCAGGCCAGCCCATCGGGATCGTGCCCGGCCTCGATCCGCCCAGCCACCGCCAGCGAATGCAGATCAATGACTGCAACATAGCCATCAGGAGAGCAAGCGACGAAGGCCCGTGCCCCGTCCGGTTGCATAACAATGCCCGCAGCGCCGTGCCCGACCGCAATTCTTTTGACCGTCTTGCGAGTCGCGGTCTCGATGACCGTCACGTCCGAGCCGCGCAAAGTAGAAATCAGCGCCAGCTTCCCGTCAGGGGTGAACTTCAGCCGGTTCGCGCCCCGCACATCAGCCGCCAGCGTCTCGGTCACTCGCTTGCTCGACAGATCAATTATCGACACAGTCCCTTCCTCAGCATTGGCTACCCAGATCTCCTTGCCGCCCGGCGAAACGTCAAATCCCTCAGAGCCGCCGCCAACACGGACGACCGTCTCATTCCAATCGCCGCCCGGCGCGCCCAGCGCCGAGCCTTGCCCCGGGGGACCGCTAGCGGCCTTCTCGATAATGCTCACCGTTCCCGAACTCACGTTGGTGGTGACAATCGTCTTCATATCCGGCGAGACGTAGATCATGTGCGTCCGGTTCTGCCCGGTGCCCAGAATCCAATCCACGCTCTTAGTTGCCGGGTCGTAGCTGCCAATCGCTTTCGCACCTTCGGCCGTGAACCACGCCTTTCCCCCGACGAAAGTCAGTCCATGCGGACCGCGCAAAGCCCCAAGGTCAACCGACGGCAACGCCTTTTGCGCGACTAGATCCACTGCCGCAAGCGTGTGGTACGCCCCGGATCCGTAGTTCGACGCATAGGCAATCTTGCCATCGCTGGACGCGATCACTTCATGAGGATCCTTGCCGACCGGTACGCGCGCGATCACCTGCAAGCTGGAGGGATCGACGATTAAGAGTATGCCATCTTGTTTAGCCAGTATCAGCAGCGCGTTCGCGGGCGTCTCCGCAGCGTGCGTAAAACTGGCGGCAAGCATTCCGGTGAGCAGAACGAGAAAGGTCAGCAGGCGTTTCATAATCCCAAAGCATACGCCATCGCGGCCAGCTACTGCTGGTCTTCAGCCGCTGGAATCGTCTTGAGCTGCAGGCTCGCGTGATCGCCTTCGCTCACATGCAGCGCCTTGCCGCGGCCTTCGTAGCCCGCAAGGAACTCGGGATTATCGTAGGCTTCGCCGTCGACACTCTCCCAGGCAAAGACCGTGTAATCGCCGGGAGGCAAGCCCCGAAGAGTGAAGCGTCCACTCTGATCGGCGGAGGCTTTGCGATAGCGATCAGGGTGCGTGCGCAAGCGCGCTTCAGGGACGGCAACCACTACGGCGCCGGCAACGGGTTCGTCTTTTTGATTAGTAGCGATACCCTCGACCCTGGCTCCGTTGGCGCTCGCCAGCACATCCACCGTGACAGTGCCACCGCTCACGCTGAATCCAGAGTCCGCAGCGTCACGCCCGCCCGCCGCCACCGACTTCAGAAACCAATCCGGCAACTCGCTGGCATCAGAGAGCTGAACGCAATAGTGCCCCGCGGAAACATTCTTCCACTCAAAGCTGCCATCGGCATTTACGTGCGCCAGAGTAGGAGAGCTATCCCCAATCGTGACGCCGCCAAGCGCCTCGTCATCGCCATCGGCTGACCGCAGCAGAAGAAACATCTGGCGGGGATCAGGTCTCGCAACGCTGCCCGCCTCCATGCGCAAGCGGCCGCGAATCGAGCCCCCGGCCTGCGGCGCCAGCTGCAGCCCGTCCACGTTCGCCGAAGTAATCTGCAGCGCTTGCCGCGCCAGCATGGGCACCGCGGAGTTATCGACGGTCGCGAAAATCGTGTACGCACCGGGAGAAACGTCGCGAATCTCGAAGCTGCCATCCTTATGCATCTCCGCCCCGTTCAGCACCAGGCTGAAATCTTTCGATTGCAACATGATCGCCGCCGTAGTGCCCGGCGGCAGGTTCACTACCGAGCCTCGGATGATCAAGGTAGGGCTTGGAGTCAGCGAGAAATTCGCCGGAAAGTCGTCCCCGGCATGCAACTGGATCGGCTCGGCCTGCCCGCGATCTCGCGTCCCCGGATAATAAGTAGCCTGGTAAGCAGCCGGCGCAGGCTTCTCGGAGCCCGCAGCATTGCGAGGCGAGGCCGCATTGCCAGTGGTCTCGATCAGACTTCTGAAGTCCGGCGGCGGCGTCACCGAAATAAAGTAGTTGCCCGCAGCCAGGCCCGCGATGCGGTAATCGCCCAAATCGTTCGTGCGCTCGGCGCCCACCTGCTCCCAGTGACTGCGTCCCGAGACAAAAGTCTGGCGCAGGACGGCGACTTGCGCCTCTGCCATGGGATCGCCGTCTTCATCCGTAATGCGCCCTTCCACCACCGCAGCGGCCTGCAGGCGAATCACTAAATCTTTCAGCTCCTGGCCTGCAGCGAGCGTAAGCACGCGACCTTCGCTCCGACGCTGGTGCTTATCGACTTCCTGAAACCCGCTGCGTTCCACAAACAAGTGATAGCGCCCAGGCACAATGTTCTCGATGCGAAACCCGCCATCCACACCGCTGAGCGCCGTGTAGTTCCCGCCATCACTCTGGCTCTCAGCAATCAGCTCGATCAGCGCCTTCTTCACGGGCTCGCTGCCGGGCTCTTTGGCGACGAGGCCGGCGATTGTGGCTCGTGGGGGCGTCGACGTTTGTGCGGCGGATGCAGGCAGACTTTTCACTGAAAGAACGGCGGCGGCCGCGACGACGAGCCACAACAAACCTGCGGGAAGAACCTTCATCTTAATCTGGTGCCGGGAGGCCCTGGGCGTGCGTCGAGTCGTCATCGTGGGGATCGATCACGCTCGCTTCGACCTTGTTATTCTAACCTGAGGTAGGTCATTGATCCAGATCAAAAGAAATGCGGATTTCCGCTATTAAAATGTCTGGAATCAATAACTTACGTTTTCGCTGTCTTACTAAAATATTGGAAGTAAAGGACTTGCTTCCAAAATACTCCATCCAAAGGACTTAGACGACGTTGCCTGGGCTAAGTGCCTTGGAATCAGCGGACCGGACCGTAAAATATTGCATTCACGGGACTTATCCCGGTGCTGTTCGATTGTCAAAGACTAGATGCTCCCGGTTAGCCGGCGTCGCAGGATCCGGCTTGTTCATTGTCGACCGGTGGGTCTGTGGATGACAAGGTTAGATGTCACAGGGTGGTACCTATATCTCGGGAGATGATCGCTGGCGGCCCACGATAGAATATCCAATGTGAGGTGGTCATGGCACAGGTGACGCCACAAGTTCCGAGGTGCTCCAGAGCGCGCTCGCGCTTTCCATGCAGGATCGGGGTTTGATCATCGATCGACTGATTGAGAGCCTCGATGAGGAGCCCCCTGAGGAGGGAGTCGAAGAGGCCTGGGCTGCGGAGATCAAGAGCCGCGTCGATGAGATTCGGTCTGGCACGGCCGAAATGATTTCGGGCGATGAAGTCAGACGACGCCTCGCGGCTCGGCTTTTAAATGGCGGGAAGTAAACCTTATCGTCTCCACCGGCTAGCGTGGCAGGAAATTGAGGGTGCAGATGATTGGTATTCGCAGCGCAGTGCCGATGCTAGTTTCCGATTTATTGCCGCTATCTCCGGCGCATTTGACGACATTTCCCAAGCACCCCGGCGTTGGCCTAAATATCTACACGGAACCCGCCGGCTCGTGCTTCAGCGCTTTCCGTTTCCCGTCGTTTACCTAGACGACGCCAACGTTGTGAATGTCGTCGCTGTAGCTCATAACAAGCGGAGGCCTGGATACTGGAAGGACCGACTCTAGGTTCAGCTACCCCCTTTGGCGGAATCCCACCCTTGAAAAACGAACGATTGGCCACCCGCCTAGCGCTCTTCCCGGTCCGGAATGACAAAGAGTTTTAATAGCTTTCTGCTAGTTGCTTTAGCACGCTGCTTCTAGTTCAGGAAGTACTGCCGGTAGAGCGTGTCGCGCTGGGCGGGGCGGAAGCCGGCGTCGCGGATGATGCGGCGCAGTTCTTCTTCTGTCGTGCAGTTGGTTACTCCTGCGGCTCTTACTACATTTTCTTCTAACATCACCGAGCCTACATCGTTGCCGCCGAAGCGGAGGCCCAATTGGCAGACTTTCAGGCCTTGTGTGACCCAGCTGGATTGCACGTTCAGGAAATTCGAGAGATAGAGGCGCGAGATGGCCAGTGTCTTCAGGTACTCCACGGCGGTGGCTTCGTCCCAGTGGCGGCCGCCTAGCGCGGTGTTGTGCGGCTGAAAGCTCCACGGGATGAACGCGGTGAAGCCGCCGGTTTCTTCCTGCAGATCGTAGAGTTGCTGGAGGTGGTTGACGCGGTTTTCGTAGTTCTCGCCGACGCCGAACATCATGGTCGCGGTGGTGCGCATGCCGATCTGGTGGGCGGTGCGGTGAACGTTGATCCAGTCGTTGGTCAGGCACTTGAGGCGGGCGATTTTGTAGCGGACTTCGTCGTCGAGAATTTCGGCGCCGCCGCCGGGGATGGAATCGAGCCCGGCATCGCGCAGCCGCAGAATCGTGTCGCGGATACTGAGGCTGCTGTACTCGGCGATGGCGATGATCTCGGACGCGGAGTAGCAGTGAAGATGAATTTGCGGGAAACGCTGTTTGATGCCGCGCAGCATCTTCTCGTGCCAGTCGATCTTGAGATCGGGATGGAGGCCACCCTGCATCAGCACGCCGGTGCCGCCGAGTTCGACGGTCTCGCGAATCTTTTCGTAGATGGTGTCGAAATCGAGGATGTAACCCTCCTTCGCCGCGGGGCCTTTCAGCGGGCGATAGAAGGCACAGAAGGTGCAGTATTCGGTGCAGAAATTCGTGTAATTGATGTTGCGATCGATGATGTAGGTGACTGTGCCCTCGGGATGCAGTTTGCGGCGCACCCCATCAGCTTCCATCCCGATGCCGATGAGGTCATCGGACTCGAACATCTCCAGGGCTTGTTGCTTGGTTAAGGACATGATTGCAGTTCAATTCTTCTGCAGCTCAATTCTTCTGCCAGTTCAATTCTAACGGAGGATGGCGGATTGGGCCAAATGCTTCGACGCCGCGATACTGGTGCAGTTTGGCAAGGAAGCGCGCCAAACGCGCCCTTCGGTCGCTTTCGCTCTCTCAGCGCAGGCTCTATGGAATCGCGCGGCTCGCCCAGATCCTTCGTTGCGCAAAGAACGCTTGCTCAGGATGACAATCAAACCGCGCCACCACCAGCGTTGCCTACTTCTTCTTCATTCGACGGTATTGGATCACCGACAGAATCGTACCGATCACCGCCAAGCCGATCAGAACAGCGAGCGCCGGTTTGTAGTATCGATTGAAGAAACGGAGGATATGGCTGCCGTAGACGAATCCCAGGGCGGCCTCGACGAAGTAGCGAATCCCGCGGCCCAGCACCAAGGCTGCCAGGAATTTTTTTCGCGAGTACTGCATGGCGCCTGCGGCGATCAAAAATGGAAGGAACGGAAACGGCGGCGGCAACAACGCGGGTATCACAATTGCGGCGAATCCCCAGCGGGTAAATGTCTTGGAAACCTGGGCAGCTCTTTTTTTCGAGAGCTTGCGCTCCATCACCTCTTTGCCGCCCTTGCGGGCCAAGGCGTAAGTAATGTAGCCGCCGATCACGGCGCCGAGCGTGGCCATCAGGCCGTAATAAGCCCACGGCTCGCGATGACGGGCAGCCAGCCAGATAGTGAGGACGTCCATGCTGCCGGTCACCGGGATCACGGAGTTGTCTATCAGTCCCAGCACGATCAGGCCGATACCACCCAGGTGGCGGAGTTGCCGCCAGAGAGGAACTGCAAGCAGCGGATTTAGATGAAGCAGCATTCGGATTGGGATGAGTTTACAGGGCTGGCGTTGATCGCGCTGGCTGCGCTAAGAAATCGCTGCATTCTCGGGGACTAAGAATCGCATCTCCGGGGCGGCAGGCAGTGCTCCGATCTCAGCAGCATAACGATAGAAGAGTTGCAATCCTTCCAGACAAGGCGCGTCGAGGTGGTAATAAATATTTTCGGTGAGGTAAGAATGTAGGTCGGATTCTTTCAGACCCAGGCGCGGAGCCCACTCGCGGGTGATGTGGACGAGGCTGGCGGGTTCGAGTCCGTGGTCGCGGGATTGTTGGAAAATCGTAGCCAGGTCCCGCGCAGGCAGATGAGCGTCGCTTCGCGCCGCGGAGAGCCGGGGGCGGCTCTCCCCGCATAATGCTTCCTTGCGAACTGCCCAGAAGGCGAAGACGAAGGGCTTGCCGGTGTGGCGAATCCACTCTTCGGCCAGGTCGAGTGTGTGATGGCGCGAGCGGTCGATTTGCAGGGCGGGATCTCCGATCAGTAATCCGGCGTCGTGATCTACGAGCATTTGTTCGATGTTCGGAGCCATCGAGGTGAATGTGCGGCCACCGCCGAGCCATTTTTCAAAGAGAATTTTGGTCAGGGCCACTGAGGTCATCGAGGATGTATCGAGAGCCACGGTGCGAATCTTTTCGACCGGCACACGGCTGACCAGCAGAATGGAACGCACGGGGCGGCGGGAGGCAATTGCGACACCGGGCAGGACCATCAGGCCGGGGACTTGGGCATATGCGGCGGCGGGGATGATGCCGATATCGGCGGTTCCGGCTTCCAGGGCGCGGGCGCAGGCCGACGGGAGAGTATAGGAGGTGTCGAACTCGCTTCCGGCCTCGCCGTGTTCGAAATCCCACATGAGGGGAGCGGTGTTGAGGTAGGAAATCGCAGAGATGCGCAGACGTCTCATTCCTGTTTTGATTTTAGCAGACCTTTTTTAACAGGCCTTTGTGACGGCTTCCCTTGACAGAGGTTTACCTAGTCATTAGAGTCCGCGCAAATGCCGGACTTCGTCCGGCGGACAGCCGAGGGCGGCTGTCCCCACATTAGTTGCTCTGGTAGCGGGGAGTTTGCCCGTGAATACTGTTGTTGTATCGGCATCTGCAACCCACATTCTGGAGTGGCTGGCCATCTCGCTGACGCAGGATCTAAGGCCCACGAAGGCGCGGAAGCTGGTTGAACATTTCGGCAGCGCCGAAACCGTGTTCCACGCTTCGCTTACTGAGCTGGAAAGCACGGGAATGCAGGCGGTTTCGGCGCAGTCGATCGCCACGGGGAAATCGGCGGAGTTGGCGCGGGAAGAGATTGCACGGGCTGCCGCTGCCGGAGTCACGGTTGTGTCGACTGAAGACGCCTGCTACCCGCCGCGGCGCCCAGCATCGCTGTGGTGGGCACGCGGCACCCCACACCTTACGGTTCGGGGATGGCCGAGCGGCTGGCGTGCGACTTGGCGGCGCAGGGGCTGGTGATTATCAGCGGCATGGCTCGGGGAGTCGACACGGCCAGCCATCGCGGCGCGATCTCGGCTAAGGGCAAGACGATCGCGGTATTTGGAACGGGCGTGGATGTGATTTTATCCGAAGGAGAATTCGCGACTGCCGGAGCAGATTCTCGCGATGGGTGGCGCGTTGATTTCTGAATTTCGTCTGGGAACTTTTGCGGCGCCGCAGAATTTTCCTATCCGCAACCGGATTTTGAGTGGCATCTTGGTTGGCGTGCTGGTGGTGGAAGCTGCGGAGTACTCCGGAACGCGCATCACGGCGCGTTGTGCGTTGGAGCAGAATCGCGACGTTTTTGCCGTGCCCGGGAACGTCACGAATAAAAATCCTGGGGGCCGAACACGCTGATCAAGCAGGGCGCGAAGCTGGTCGCGACCTGGGAGGATGTTTGGGAAGATCTCCCCGCGGAAGTTAAGCTTGCGCTCACTCCGGCAACCCCGCCTGAATCCGGAGGCTCCTCATCGGCATCTCTATTCCCGGACGAAGGGCTGCCGCCGCATGAGAAGCGGATTCTGAGCTCGCTGAAGGCTGATGAGGCCACGCATATTGACGAATTGGTGGAAAAGTTAGAACAAGAGATGTCGTCGCCGGAGATTTTTGCCGCACTGTTTGAGCTGGAGTTGACAGCTAAGATCAGACAAATGCCGGGCAAGAATTTTGTGAAGAGTTTCTAGGCAGTCAGCCCGAGCTTTTCACCCGTAACTTGTTGCCGCCGTCCCATTCGTGCTAGCTTCGAAGCGAAATCTTAAGAATTGAGGTTCAGTTGATAAAGAGTTTAGTCATTGTCGAATCGCCAGCTAAGGCGAAGACCATCCAGAAATATCTGGGAAAGGGATTTACTGTCGAAGCCTCGCTTGGCCACGTGAAAGATTTGCCCAAGAGCACGCTGGGCGTGGACACGAGCAACGACTTCGAGACGGATTACGTTGTCATCCCCGGGAAAGAAAAGGTGCTGGCCAAGCTGAAGAAGCTGGCGGGGCCTATGGATGCGATCTATCTGGCGCCCGACCCGGATCGGGAAGGCGAGGCGATTGCGGCTCATCTGGCGGGAGAACTGGCGCGCAACGGCCACGCGAAGAAAGCGAAAAAGAAGAAGGGTGAAGCGGACGCTCCGCCGCGGATTCAGCGCGTTACTTTCAATGAGATCACGAAGCGGGCGGTGCAAGCGGCGTTCGAGCATCCGCGAGCCATCGACCAGAATCTGGTGGATGCGCAGCAGGCGCGGCGCGTGCTTGACCGGCTGGTCGGCTACCAGGTTTCGCCGCTGTTGTGGGATAAGGTTCGACGCGGGCTTTCGGCCGGGCGGGTGCAGACCGTCGCGCTGCGATTGATCGTCGAACGCGAACGCGAAATCAAAGCGTTCGAGAAAAAAGAGTATTGGACGATCGACGCACATCTGGCAGCCAGCAAGCCTCCGACATTCGACGCGCGCTTTCTGGGTAAGGGTGAAGAGAAAATTGAGGTCACGAACGGCGAGGACGCGGAAAAGATCCGGGCGGCGCTTGAGCAAGCCGACTGGATCGTGCGGTCGGTCGACAAGAAGGAACGCCGGCGCAACGCTGCCCCTCCGTTTACCACCAGCAAGTTGCAGCAGGATTCTTCACGCAAGCTGCGTTTCAGCGTGAAGCGCACGATGATGATTGCGCAGCGGCTGTACGAAGGCGTGGAACTGGGTGAAGAAGGCCTGGTTGGTTTGATCACTTACATGCGTACTGACTCGACGCGGGTTGCGCCTGAGGCGATTCAGGAAGTGCGGGAATACGTGGGCAAGGAATACGGTGCGGCTTACCTGCCCGAGACTCCGAATACATATAAGGAGAAGAAGGAAGCGCAGGCGGCGCACGAAGCGATCCGGCCGACTTCGGCGATGCGGCATCCCGATCAGGTCAAGCCGTACTTAAAAGAGGATGAGTTCAAGGTCTACAAGCTGATCTGGCAGCGTTTTGTGGCATCCCAGATCATGCCCGCGGTGTTTGACCAGACCACCGTGGACATCGACGCGAAGAGCAAGGCCGAGACGTTCTGGTTCCGCGTGACCGGATCGGTGATGAAATTCGACGGCTTTCTGAAGGTCTACAAAGAGTCCACGGAAGGCGAGGACGAAGAAGACGAAGAGCTGAAGCACAAGCTGCCGGCGCTGGAAGCTGGGCAGAAGCTCACGCTCAAGGAATTGAAGCCGGAGCAGCATTTCACGGAGCCTCCGCCGCGTTACAACGAGGCGTCGCTTGTAAAGGAATTGGAAGAGCGTGGGATTGGGCGTCCGTCAACCTATTCGGCGATTCTATCGACGATTCAGGAGCGGCAGTACGTGCAGAAGTTGGGCGGGAAGTTTACTCCGACTGAGATTGGATTAGTTGTCACCGATCTGCTGGTGGAAAACTTCCGCGATATTTTTGACATAGCTTACACAGCAGGCCTGGAAGAAAAGCTCGACGAAATCGAAGAAGGCAAAGAGAAGTGGACGGACACGCTTGCTGAGTTCTACAAGAAGTTCACGAAGGATCTCAAATATGCTGAAAAGCATATGGAGAACATCAAGCGGATGGAGAAGCCCACTGACGAGAAGTGCGAAAAGTGTGGGTCGCCGCTGGTGATCAAGTGGGGACGGCACGGGTCGTTCTACGCTTGCAGCACCTACGACAAAGAGGATCCGAATACTTGCACGTTCACGAAAGAAAATCCGATCAACCTGCCTGATCTCGACTCGGCTGATGTGCAGGAGACTACGCAGGAAGAGTATTGCGAGAACTGCGGGCGCGTAATGGTGCTGAAGCGCGGGCGTTTCGGGCAGTTCATGGCTTGCACGGGATATCCCGATTGCAAGACTACGCGGCGGCTCGACCAAGGCAAGAAAGTTCCTGACATTCCGCTGGATGAACCCTGCCCGAAGTGCGGGCGCAACATGATGATCAGGCACGGACGGTATGGGGAGTTCACGGCTTGCAGCGGATATCCGGAGTGCAAGTATGTGAAACAGAATTTTATCGGCGTGAAGTGTCCGGAGTGCAAAGAGGGCGACCTGGTGGAGAAGCGGGCGCGCAAGGGGAACACGTTCTACGGGTGCGGAAATTATCCCAAGTGCAAGTTCACGTCGGCGCACCGGCCGATTGCAGAGAAGTGCACGAGTTGTGGCAGTGAGTATCTGGTGCAGAAATTTCTGAAGGACGGGCCGGTGATCGCCTGCCCGAATAAAGAGTGCGAATACGAGCGGCCGGCGCCTGAATTAGCGGCCACTACTAGCGCATCGTGAGGCAAGGAGTCGAGCTTCGCTCGACGGACAGCCGAGGGCGGCTGTCCCCACATCAGCCGAAGTCAACCTGCGGTAGACAAATCATACGGAGGTAATCCATGCCGAAGAAAGCGACCGCTGCGGACGCTCAACTTATTCTGCAACTCTACGATCTGCGCCGCGAGGCGGAAATGCGCAAAGCGCGAAACTGGTGGGTGAACGGGTTTTGGCCGGAGAGCGCTGACGATTTCATGAAAATTGCCGGAGCCATGGGGTCGCAGGAAAACAATTGGCTGCGGCAGGTGAGCGGTTACTGGAGCATGGCCGCTGCCTTCGTGCTGCAGGGAGCGCTGAATGAGGAATTGTTCATTCAGCCGGCAGTGAGCGGGGAGATGTTTCTTGTGTTCGGCAAGGTTCAGCCCTTTCTCAAGGAGCTGCGCGAAAAGATGGGGGACCCGCACATGCTCGAGAACATCGAGAAGGTCATTACGGGTTCCAAGTTTGGACGGGAACGGCTGAAGTTGACGCTGAAGCGGCTCCAAACGACGCGTGAGAAGAGGGCCAGCTAGAAACGGCAGGCTGGCGCGCGAAGCGATGGAGCTGCGCTCGATCGGACAGCCGAGGGCGGCTGTCGCCATATGCGTAATTCCGCGGGGGCATCTCAACAGACTGAGACATCAGATCATCTGTTATTCTAGACGGCTGTGCGGATGATCTGGTGGTTCCTGATCCTGGGTGCGAGTACGCTGGTCGTGGTGTGTGTTGCGATCGCCTTGTACGTGCGCTTGCGGCGGCACTTACAGGCTGCTCACGCCGCCCAGGAAGGAAGTTCCAGCGAAGTAGAACGCGAGCGGCAATCTGGCGGCATTGAGCGGTGACGCTGCGGGTTTAAAATTCGGGGACCTTCGATGGCAAAATCGGCAATTCAAACGTTAAGCGCTTCGCAGGAACGCATTTTCGAAGGCGCGCGGCAAGTCGCTCTGGTGGTGGGCGGCAGTTTGCTGGTGGCGTTGTGCGCGCACATCACGATTCCATTGCCCGGCACGCCTGTGCCGCTCACGGTGCAGAACTTCGGCGTGCTGTTGGTCGGTCTGCTGCTGGGCAGCCGGCGGGGATTTGCGGCGCTCGCGCTCTATTTGGCCGAGGGCGCGATGGGTATGCCGGTGTTCAGCCCGACCGGTCCGGGAGGAATCGCGCAATTGCTCGGCCCCACCGGGGGATTTCTGCTGGCTTACCCTCTGGTGGCGTGGCTGGCGGGTTTCGTCATGGAGCGGGGACGGAAGAGTTTTGCTCGTGCCGTGGTGGGCGGGCTTGTCAGTGAAATTGTGCTTTTCACCGGAGGTCTGAGCTGGCTCGCCGTGCTTACGCATTCCGTAGTGCAAGCTTTCCGCTGGGGACTTTACTGGTTTCTGTTTGCCGAAGTAATTAAGGTGATGATGGCTGCCGGAATCGCGGCGCGGTGGCAGCGCCGCTCGGGGGCGCAGCGATAGGAGCACCGCCGCACCTAGTTTGGAGTTCAAATGATGACAGTAATTTCGGAACAAGATACGAAGCGTTCTGGCGGGGATTCTTCTTCGCAGGTGCGCGAGATCAGCATCGCACACAGCCCGGATTCTGACGATGCCTTCATGTTTTACGGGCTGGCTACTAATAAGGTTCGCGTCGCCGGACTGCGTTTCACGCACACGCTTTGTGATATTGAGACCCTGAACCAGAAAGCGCGGGAGGGCGTCTACGATGTGACGGCGATTTCGTTTCATGCCTATCCTTATATTCAGGATTTGTACGCGCTTATGTCCTGCGGCGGCAGCGTGGGTGAAGGTTATGGGCCGATGGTGGTCTCTCCGCGTCCGTTTACCCAGAGTGAAATCAAGGAAAAATGCATCGCGGTTCCGGGCACGCTTACGACTGCCTATCTCGCGCTGCAGCTCTTTGCTCCGGGAGTGGAGACTGAGGTCGTGCCCTTCGATCAGATTATTCCGCAGGTGCTCGAGGGCAAGTATGAGGCTGGACTTATCATCCACGAAGGGCAGTTGACCTATGACAAGGCGGGACTGCACCGCGTTGTTGACCTGGGGAAATGGTGGCAGAAAATGACGGGCCTGCCTTTGCCGCTGGGAGGGAACGCGATTCGCCGCGCGCTGGGCCCGGAGCTGGTTGCGGCCGTAAACGGTGCGCTGCGCGACAGCATTCAGTATGCGCTCGAGCATCGCGAAGAGGCTTTGTCCTACGCGATGCAGTTTGCCCGCGATCTTGATCCGCAGACTGCTGACCGCTTTGTCGGGATGTACGTGAACGAGCGAACGCTCGATTACGGTCCGGATGGGCGCGAGGCGGTGGTGCGGCTCCTTGATATGGGGCACAAGGCTGGAATCATTGGGCCTGAAGCGCGGGTGGACTGGCTGGTGTAAGACTTTCGCAAGGAGCATCCGCACTTGTCCGGTACAGCCGAAAATATCCAAGAATCCCAAACCCTTCTAATTGACGCCGACGATACGCTCTGGGAGAACAATATTTATTTTGAGCGGGCGATCGTCCGCTTCATTTCGTTTCTCAATCACCACGAGTTTGCTCCCGAGCAGGTACGGGAAGTGCTCAATGACGTGGAGCGCGAATCGATCGTCACGCATGGTTACGGCCTGCACAGCTTTTCACACTCTTTGGTGGCGACGTTTGAGAGGCTGAACGCGCGGCCGGTCACTCCCGAGTTGCACGCCCAGATCACCGGGTTCGCCCACACGATCTATGACCATCCCATCGAGTTCCTGCCCGACGTTCCGCAAACTCTGCAATATCTTTCCGCGCGGCATCGGCTCATCCTGGTGACGAAGGGCGCGGAGGCGGAGCAATCGGGAAAGATTGAGCGTTCGGGGGTGAAGAAACATTTCGTGGCTACGGAGATTGTCGCGGAGAAAGATCCTGGAGCCTATCACGCCTTAGTGGAGAAACATTCGCTCGCGCGGGATTCCACCTGGATGATCGGTAACAGCCCCAGGTCTGACATCAATCCCGCGCTGGCTGCGGGATTGCATGCGGTGTTTGTGCCCCACGGCGATACGTGGATCCTTGAGCATGAGGAAGTGAATGCGGCTCCGCCCGAGCAACGGCTGTTGATCGTCGGGCGATTTGCGGAGTTGCGGGAGCATTTTTGATGCGAACACCCTCTGTCAGAATCAAAGTCCCATGGGTTTGGCGTGTGTGGAATCCCACCCTTGCGCAAAGAGCGCGCAAGGATGGGGCCCCCGACGGTGATCGCACTGTACGCCACCACCAGCACCAAACTAACCAACAACCGGCTCTCGCGGGGCGTTGTTCTCGCATGCTACGCTCATTCTGCTCTGCATTCTCGCACCGCTCGTCTTGGCCGTGGAGACCAACCATTTCCGCAGGCTGTTGCGCACTGTTGAAGCTCTCTCCGAACTGGGGCCTGAGCTAACGGCGGAGCGCGACTTTTCAGACACTTCGCGCCGCATGCTGGCCGCCGTGATGGAAGCGGCGGGGGCGAGCGAAGGTGCGCTTTTCGTTTTCAGCGACAAACCCACCATGCTGAGTTCCGTGGCGGCGGAGGGATTCGCCATGCTGCCCGAGCCTGCATTCATTCCTCTTCTGCCCAAGCATGCTCACGCTCTTACCGCGGCGCGCGGACCAATTGTGTTGAACGCATCCACGTATTCGATTTTCCTCAGTTCCAACGGCAACGTGGCTCCCGAACTCTTCAAGTGCCTGGCTCCGCTCAAGGCGTCGGGCAAACTGGCAGGCATTGTGGCCCTGGGCCGGCGTCCCGGCGACGCGCCTTACGAAGCAGCTGAGCTGGATGCCATGGACCTGCTGTGCAACTACATTGGGCTGGCGGTGCAAAATCATGCGCTGTCGCAGACTCTGGCGCAGCGCGTGACCGAGAATTTGCGGCTGATGGCTTCGCTGCACGGATTCTATGACACGGCGCTTGAGGCATTTGCCACCGCGATTGACGTGAAGCACGTCAATATTCATGGCCACTCGCTGCGGGTCGGCCGATACGCGGCGGCGATCGGCGAAGCGATGGGAGCGGACGCCGGCGAAGTGGCCGCCCTGCGCAGCGCGGGATATCTGCACGACATTGGCAAGGTGGCGGTTGACCGCCGTTTGTTCAGCAAGCCGGGAGCGCTCAATCCCGAAGAGTTTCGCGAGATGGCGGACCACACTGTGGTCGGGCATCAAATTGTGAGCAGCGTCGAGTTTCCCTGGCCTAAGATTCACGAAGCTGTGCGCTGGCATCACGAGCGCAGTGACGGCTCGGGTTATCCTGACGCACTTGCCGGAGATGATCTGCCCATGCCGGTGCGGATTATGGCGCTGGCCGATACATTTGATGCCATGACGAGCACGCGCCCTTATCGCGAATCGCTTTCTCTGGGCAGCGCGTTGAGCGACCTGGTTCGCATGACGCCGCAAAAATACGATCCTAGTGTGGTGCAGGCTTTTCTGATCCAGGTGCGGCGCGACGCCGTGGGCAGCAATCGGACCCCGTTGCTGGCGGACCATACGCCGGTAAACATTGCGCCCGTCGATATCGACCAACTGGCTGCGACCTTGCAGCACAAGGTATCGCGGGGCAAGATGTATCTGACGTAAGCGCTTCTCTAGGTCCTAGCCTCCAGCTTTCTGGCCCCCCGGGCTTCCTCGTCTTTTGGTAACCACGTCCCAGCAACCTTTTCCTTCCATCCGGGTTGATAATGTAGGGAGTCATCCGTCTTTTGCTTGGGGAGTCCTCATGCGTTCGGGCCGCACGAAGATCGCCACTTCTCTTCTCTGTTTCTGCATGGCGTGTACGGTCCCGCAATTGCTGGCTGATAAAAAGGACCAAGCGGGCTCCGGCGCTGAGGTCCAGAGGCGCGCCCTCCACGCACTGAATCGCCTGACTTTCGGTCCGCGGCCCGGAGATGTGCAGCAGGTGATGGCGATGGGCGTCGACCAGTGGATTGTCTTGCAACTGCATCCTGAAAGGATCGACGACAATGCACTGAACGCCCGCCTGGAGCCGCTCCGCACGCTGCGACTGAGCGAGAGGGAGATTGCTGAAGACTTCCCGGACGGGCAGGAAATCAATCAAGTCAGGAATGGCAAGAAGCCTATGCCGTCAGATCCCGCACGGCGCGCGGTGTTCGAAGTGCAGATGGCCCGCCAGGAGGAGAAAAAAGGACGCAAGGAAGAGACGGCCAAGAATGCGGCTACCGACAATGCTCCGGATAAAGCCACTCCGGACAAGGCTGATGGTGCAGCGACGGACGGGTCCATGATGGCGGAGAACGGGCCGCGCGAGGCAATGAACGATGCCATGAACTCTGTAAAGAACTCTGCAACGAACTCTGCCTCGGGCACCAATTCTATTGCGGACGCAAAGCGCACTCCGCACGATCCGGATACGATGGCCGCTGCGCCGGCGCCACCAACGAAGCTGACACCGGAAGAAGAAGAGCAGGCGCGGCAGCGGGAAGCGCGGCTCCATGAGGACTTAGAAATCCAGCGTCTGCCGCTTCTTTCTCCCGACGAGCGCTTCAGGACAATTCTTGCGATGCCAGTCGAGGAGCGAGTCCTTTTTGCGGACTCTCTGCGCGGAGGCAAAGGGCAGGAGTTTCTGGAAGGCTTGACTCCAAAGCAGAAGGAAACTTTGCTTGCCATGAACAACCCGGCGGGTGTGGTTACCGGCGAACTGGCGCAGGCAAAGCTTCTGCGCGCGGTCTACAGCCAGCGCCAGCTGGAAGAAGTGATGACGGATTTCTGGTGCAACCACTTCAACGTGTTCGTGGATAAGGGACTCGACCGCCTGATGTTGACCAGCTACGAGCGCGATGTGATTCGACCGCATGCGCTGGGCAAATTCGAGGACCTGTTGGTGGCCACGGCGAAGAGTCCGGCGATGCTTTTCTATCTGGATAACTGGTTGAGCGTAGGACCGAATTCGGCGCAGGCTTTGGGGCTGCCGGCTAACCCTTATGGGCCTCACGGGTTTCCCCGTCCGCGCCCGAATCCGGGCAAGCGCACCAGCGGACTGAACGAGAACTACGGACGCGAGTTGATGGAACTCCACACGCTAAGCGTGAACGGCGGCTACTCGCAGCGCGACGTAACCGAAGTCGCGAAAGTCTTTACGGGATGGACGATCGACAAGCCGGCGGAAGGCGGCGGCTTCAAGTTCGATCCGCGCATGCATGAACCCGGGCCCAAGTTCGTGCTGGGACATCGCATCAAGCCCAAGGGCGAAGGCGAGGGTATGGAAGTGCTGCACCGGCTGGCGACGAGTCCGCAGACGGCGCACTTTATTTCGCTGAAGCTGGCGGAGCGATTCGTTTCGGATGATCCGCCACCGGCTTTGGTCGATCGCATGGCAAAGACGTTTCTGAAGAAAAAAGGCGACATCCGCGAAGTGTTGAATAGTTTGTTCCACTCACCCGAGTTTTGGGATGATACGACCTACCGGGCGAAGGTGAAAACGCCGCTGGAATTCGTGGCTTCCGCGGTGCGTGCCACTGGCGCGGAGATTGACGATGCACAGCCGCTGGTCGGGCAACTCAACCGCATGGGGATGCCGCTTTACGGCGCGCAGCCGCCCACGGGCTATTCCATGAAGGCGGAGACCTGGGTCAGTTCGTCGGCGCTACTGAATCGCATGAATTTCGCGCTGGCTTTGACCGGCGGCAAGATCAAGGGCGTGAAGGTGGATGCAATCCAAATGGCGGGAAACAATCCGCCGCCGCCGCCGGACTCAGCGGCAACGCTGGCCGCGCTCGAAGCAAGTCTCTTGGTCGGCGGCGTCTCGCAGCAGACGCACGACTCGATCGTCGCGCAAATTGACGCAGCGGGAAAGAACGGTGCGAAGGCGAAGCAAGACAGCAAGGGCGTTCCGGGCAAACCGGCGAACGGTGCGCGTCCTCCGGATGTGAGCACGATTGCCGGCTTGCTGCTGGGGTCGCCGGAGTTTCAAAGAAGATAGCTGCTAGCTTCCAGCCAAGACCTTACGGTTCCGGCCGGTTGCCGCTTGGAAAGGAATTAGCTAGGAGCTAAAAGCTAGGAGCTGTTTTTCATGTCTATCACACGTCGTGTTTTTCTTCGCAACAGCGCGCTCGCCGTCGTTGGTACGGCGGCCGTGCCAAGCTTTCTTGCTCGCGCCGCCATGGGCGCGGCGGAACCGGGTGGGCGCACCAAGCGCTTGGTCGTGATCTTCCAGCGCGGCGCGGCTGATGGCCTGAATATTGTGGTGCCTTATGGCGAGCCGCAGTATTACGCCATGCGGCCCAGCATCAATATTCCGCGCAAGGCTGTGCTCGATCTCGATGGCTTCTTCGGCTTGCATCCTTCGCTTGCATCGTTTCAGCCGCTTTGGAAGCAGCGTCAATTGGCGATTGTGCACGCTGCCGGATCGCCCGACCCCAGCCGCTCGCACTTCGATGCGCAGGATTTCATGGAGGCCGGGACCCCCGGAGTGAAGTCGACCGAGGACGGATGGCTGAACCGCTCGCTGCACAATCTGCCGCAGCCGTCGCAGAAATCTCCCTTCCAGGCGATTGCCATGGGGCCGTCGATTCCGCGCATCTTGAGCGGGCTTGAGCCGGCAATTGCTATGAATAACATCAACGACTTTTCTGTCGGCGGCCGAAATCCGAAACCTTCGCCGGTCGCGAGCGCGTTCGAGGCTATGTACAACCACTCGACCGATACTGTGCTTCACAGTACCGGCGAGGAAACTTTCGATGCGGTGAATATCCTGAAGGCTGCCGATCCATCGAAGTACAAGCCTGAGCCGGGCGCGGATTATCCCAAAGGACGATTTGGCGACAGCTTGCGACAGCTCGCCCAGCTCATCAAGGCAAACCTGGGCGTGCAAGTGGCATTTGCCGACATTGGCGGATGGGACCATCACGTCAACGAAGGCGCGACCGAGGGACAGATCGCGAATGTGTTGCGCGACTTCTCGCAGTCGATTGCGGCGTTCTGGACTGACCTTGGAGATCTTGGGGAAGATACGGTGGTTGTGAGCATGTCGGAATTCGGGCGTACGGCGCGCGAAAACGGCAACCGCGGTACCGACCACGGCCACGCCAACGTGATGTTCGTGCTGGGCGGACCGGTGAAGGGCGGCAGGGTTTACGGACGCTGGCCGGGGCTCGAGCAGTCACAGCTCTATGAAGGCCGCGATCTCGCGCTGACTACGGACTTCCGGCAAGTGCTTGGGGAAGCTGTTGCTCGGCATTTGGGGAACAAGAATTTGAATGAGGTGTTTCCGGGGTATGAGAATCAGACGGGGAAATTCTTGCGGTTGCTCGGATAGCGGCGCCTGGAATGCTTAGATCTCAACCAGCACGTCTCCGTTTTCAATCTTCAGGGGATACACGGCAACCTTCGCGTTGGGATTTTGCTCGGCCGCGCCGGTCTTTGGGTCGTACGCCCAGCCGTGCCAGGGGCACACAACCTTGCCGCCTTCGATCATTCCCTGCCCCAGCGGGCCGCCGCGATGGAGGCAAACGTTGTCCATGGCGCTGTAGGCGCCGTTTACGTTGGCGATGCAGATGGTCTTTTCGCCGCAGGGGAATTCTTTGGCTTCGTCGGCGGGCGGGAGTTCGGATTGGGGGGTTAGCTTCGTGAAATTTGGCATGGGTCTGAGTCCTTCGATCTGGATCCTCTGAGAAGAACCGCCTCGCTTCGCTCGGCGGACAGCCGAGGCAGCTGTCCCCACATGATTCTTGTCGGCTTGCCCACCACTGATCCTGCTGAGGGCCGATAGCTGACGGCTACTTCGGTTGCAGGGTTTGCGCGATCATCACCTGGCGCTTGAAGTTTTCGAGCATATTCGGATCGAGACGGACTTCTGTGGGCTTCTTCGCGAGCGTCATGGTGTCAATTTTGTCCTGCAGCTTGAGCAGGGCGTAGAAAAGGTTCTCGGGGCGCGGCGGGCAGCCAGTAACGTAGACATCGGTGGGCACGATTTTGTCGACGCCCTGCAACACGGCGTAGGTATTGAATGGTCCACCGACCGACGAGCACGCGCCCATTGAGATTACCCACTTCGGGTCGGGCATCTGGTCATAGATGCGCTTCACCACTGGCGCCATCTTCAGGGTCACGGTGCCGGCTACGATCATCAGGTCGCTCTGGCGCGGGCTGGGACGGAATACTTCCGAACCGAAACGCGCAATATCGAAGCGCGCGGTCGAAGACGCGATCATTTCAATGGCGCAGCAGGCCAGGCCGAACGTCATCGGCCACACGGCAGACTTGCGCGCCCAGTTGAAGACGTAGTCCACCGTACTGATCATGAAATTCTTTTCGAACTTGTTTTGCAGCCAGCCCATGGTGACCTCGATCTGAAGAACGATCCAGAGAACGATCGTTGCAATTATACAGTTCACATGTCTTTTCGATGGCGCGAAGCACCTCAGTCTAGGGATGCACGGTGCGGGTGTCAATCACTACGGTGGGTGGTTAAGTTGCTCCCAAGTCGTGACTCAGCTACAAATAGAATCATTCATGAATTCAAGACCCGCCGTGGCCGCCAACCGCGCACGCATTCCCACTCTGCTGAGTAACACGTGGGCTCAGGTTCGCACCTCGCTGTTTTGGATGGTGGCCATCGCCCTCTTCTTTCGCGTGGGCTGGATCATTGTCGGACACACTTACAAGTTCAAGAACACGAACGATAATTTCGGGTTCGGATGGGAGATGGGACGCATTGCCGCGGCCATCGCGTCGGGGCATGGCTTCAGCAATCCTTTCGGCGCGGCGACAGGGCCTACCGCGTGGGAACCTCCGCTCTATCCTTACCTGACCGCGGGAGTGTTCCGCATCTTCGGTATTTATTCGCGTGCGTCGGCCTTTGTGTTGCTCTCCGTCAACAGCGTTTTCTCGGCGCTCACGTGCATTCCGATTTTCCTCGTCGCCCGGCGGATTTTCTCCGACAAAGTTGCGGTCGGCGCCGCGTGGACCTGGGCGCTGCTTCCCTACACAATGTACTGGTGCACGCGCTGGGTGTGGGAGACGAGTCTCTCGCCTTTGCTGTTGGCCGTGATTCTGTGGCTCACGCTCACCATGGAAGAACGCGACGGACTAAAGCCGTGGCTCTGGTTTGGCGTGCTCTGGGGGGTCGCTGCGCTGGACAGCACTGTGCTGATTTCATTTTTGCCGGCCTCGGGGCTGTGGACCTGGTATCACCGCGCCAAGCGGCAAAAGCCATCGCTGGCCGGGATCGTACTGGCTTCCGTCGTTTTCCTGGCCTGCGTTGCGCCCTGGACGGTGCGCAACTACGAGACCGTTGGCAAGTTCATTTTTATTCGCGACAACTTCGGTGCGGAACTGCGCCTGGGCAACGGCCGGGGCGCGGACGGCACGTGGATGCAGCAAGTGCATCCTACGCAGGATGTCTACTCCATGCGCCAGTACACCGCGATGGGGGAACTGGCCTACATCGCGATGCGCAAGCGGCAGGCCCTCGACTACATCGAGGCCGACTACGGACGGTTTGCTGTTCTTTGCCTCAAGCGTTTTATCTACTTCTGGGCTGGACCGCCGCGCCTGGCGCAGATCTGGTGGCTGGCGCAGGTGAAGAACTCGCTGTTTCTGGCTTCTTCCGTGCTGATGTTCTGGGGCCTGGGACGCGCTTTGCGCCGGCACCAACCGGGCGCACGGCTGCTGTTTTGGCTGATCCTGTTATACCCCGCGATTTACTACGTAGTGTTTCCCGGCCAGCGCTACCGGCATCCGATCGAGCCAGAGATGACGATCCTGGGAGTGTACTTGCTGACCGAAGCCGGCGCGAAAACTCGTACGGACGGCACGCCCGGAAACCGTAGCTGAAGATGCGCGAAGAAGTGTCCCAACGACGCGCTAGATGGAGGCGCAAACGTTCCGCAGACCGTTCAGTGACCTATAACCTCCCGCGAATCAACGGCTTCTTTCAACTGAAACCGAGTGGTGGGCTGGCACGTGGAATAGCCCGCAGGCCTTGTCGAATCCGAGTCCGGGCTCGCGCGAGCAACGCGATACGCCCGGATTGTGTAACACGTCTTGTCGTCCCGGGGCAGCGTGAGGATGTGCATGCGAGAATCCAGCGGCCCCATGGAGACGGAGTCGTTCCCTTGCTGGACTGTGCCTTGGACTGTGCCTTCATTGTGTGAAAGTCTCTGCCCATCGGCGAGAAAAGGCAGTTGGAACTGGAAAGCGCCAGCGCTGGCCTGTGCGTTTTGAGGCTGCGCAGACGCAGGGTGAGAAGAATCAGAGCTGTTATCCGGCGAGGATTGCGCCACAGCGGTCGCAGCGGATAGCGAAATCAGCAAAGAGAGAAGCAGCAGGCGTGGAATGTACATCAAGCCCTCCTCTTTCTCAGCGAATTATAGTCTTGGCGTCGAAAATGCAGAAGATATATCAAGAAGGAAAAATGCTCGATGGCCGGGAAGCATGATCGAGCGCCCTGCCTGATTTTTTCCGAAAAGACAGCGAAACCAAACCCCATGCAAGCCTTTGACGCGATTGTCTTTCAATCAAGCCAGAAATCAAGCTTAAAAATCAAGCTAAAGAAGGGAACATCGCCGAGGTAACCTGCGTACATCAAGCCAGGAGCAGAGAGCCTTTTCGGGCTTGACCCTCACCAATTACAAATCGGTGCGTCTAATCCGATGAAACGGAGGAAGCCTATGAACCGCCAACGCCAATTCCCCACCTGGTTGGGTGCAGTTCTGGGAACCATCTGCGCCCTGTTCATCTTCGCGCTGGGAGCTCACGCTTCCGATCACCGGGGCGCATTTACCGAGGAATTCCATCAGACTTACGCCATCACTCCCGACGGCCGTATCGAGCTCGACAACATCAATGGCGCGGTTCACATCTCCACCTGGGACCAGAATGAAGTCAAGGTAGATGCTGTTAAATATGCCGACGCGAAGGACCGGCTCGACGACGCGCGCATCGAAATTGATTCGAGCAAAGAACATCTTTCGATTCGCACCAAGTATCGCGATCACGACCTTACCTTCAGCTGGGGGTCGCACAACAATCCTCCGAGCGTTGAATACACCCTGACTGTGCCGCGCACCGCGCGGCTGGACGAGATCAAGCTGATCAACGGCGCACTCGACATAACCGGCGTGACCGGGGAGGTGCATGCTTCATGCATCAACGGCAGGCTGGAGGCGCACAATCTCGCCGGGCGCGCTGAACTCTCCACTATCAACGGGCATCTGGACGCCAGGTTTGACCAGCTTTCCGGGTCGTCCGTGGAATTGAATTCGGTGAATGGTTCGGTTGAGTTGACGATCCCTTCGGATTCGAAAGCGGAACTTGAGGCCAGCACCGTTTCTGGTGGAATCGACAACGACTTCGGGCTGCACGTGAATCATCACCGAGTCGTTGGCCACGACTTGCGTGGGGAGTTGGGGACGGGCGGCCCGCGCATCAAGCTGGAAACCGTGAACGGCCGCATCGAGATTCGTCACGCCTCCGACGGGCGCGCTCTGAGCCCGGTTAAGGATTTGAGCGGTCGTGACAAGGACGGCGATGACGAGATCTAGTTCTTAGTGAGAATGCTCAGTAGATCGTGTACCCCGGCCCAGGCGTGCGCAGGTCGGGCTTTGAAGCCATCAGCAGCAGCGCACCTTCGCGCTTGAACGCCCGCAGATCATCTAAGCTGTGGAACGATTTCGTTTGATAGTCGTCAGGAGTGGGAGTGTCATCGGGAATGCGACACGCTTCCACATTTTCGAAGGCGTGCTTCTTCAGCAGCTCGACGTATTCTGCCTGTGAGCGCACATGGACTGGTACTTTCAGCTGGTCCACCCACTGCAGCGAATATTGATTATCTTTGTACAGATTGATCAGGATGAAAAGCCTGCCTCTAGGCGCCAGCACGCGAAACAGTTCCATCAGCGCGCGGTCCTGATCGGCGTAGTAGTAAAACGACTCGACCGACAAGACCTTGTCGAAGAAGTTTTCTTCCCAGGGAATCTGCTGTGCCGATCCCCAGACATACAGCACGTTGTCGAAGTCTTTCGAGGCGGTGCGAGCCTCGCGAATCATCTCGTCGGAAACATCGAGCCCAACTACTTGACCAAAGCCATCCGGGCCCTCGCCGACCAGCCGCGCCAGCAGCCGCGTCGCCCACCCCGAGCCGCAACCCAGGTCGAGGACGCGCTCGCCGGGACGCAGGTTCATTCTGCGAATCGTCTTCGCTGTAATGTCGAGATGATGGCCCTCCATCTTCGGGCCTTCGCCGGCCGCGGCCCAGCGGTTGAATTCCTGCTGCAGCTTTTCATCGGGAGTCGATATTTTTTCTGGCATGTATTTCATTTTAGTCTGTATGGTGCGGAAGATCCTAAGTGTCAGGAGGCCATTCATGAAGCGCGCTCTCACCTCGGCAGTGCTCATCCTGCTCGGTCTTTTGGCTGCATTCCCGACGATGGCAGACGCACAAGACAAAGCCATTGCCTCGCGATCTGTGGAGATCGACGGCGCCAAACTGCATTACATGGCTGCCGGCCACGGAACACCGCTCATCCTGTTGCATGGCTATGCAGAAACTTCGCTCATGTGGAAGCCGGTCATTCCCGCTCTGGCCGAGCGTTTCACGGTGATCGCGCCCGATTTGCCCGGCATCGGAGACTCGGACATTCCGGCCGACGGTCTGGATATGAAAACTGCTGCCGTCCGCATTCATGACCTCGCCAGGTCGCTCGGCGTGCAGAAAGCTGAGGTCGTGGGACACGACATCGGCCTGATGGTCGCCTATGCTTATGCCGCTCAGTTCCCAGCGGAAGTGTCGAAACTTGTGCCGATGGATGCCTTCCTCCCGGGCGTGCCCGGCTGGGAAGCCGTCTACAACAACCCGCACATCTGGCATTTCCGCTTCAACGGACCGACCCCCGAGGCTCTGGTGCAAGGCCGCGAGCGCACCTACTTCGACTATTTCTGGAACGACTTCGCAGCCGACAAGAATCATTCCATTCCGGAAAAGGCTCGCCAAGTCTACGCGGCGGCTTACGCACGGCCGGGACGCATGCACGCGGGATGGGCTTACTTCGTTTCGTTCCTGCAAGCCGCCAAGGATTTCGCTCAGCTCTCTCAGACCAAGCTGACCATGCCGGTGCTGGCCATCGGCGGTGAGAAGGCAAACGGAGAAGTGCTGGGACAACAAGCCAAGCTGGTTGCAACCGATGTCACCGTGATCGTGCTGAAAAATGCCGGGCACTGGATAATGGAAGAGCAGCCCAAGGAAACAACTGAGGCATTGCAGAGATTTCTCTGACGTTAATGGCGGTGCAGTTGAGTGGGTGCCGTTCGGCTTGCCGCTGCTGTCGCTGTGCTACAGTTTTCTTTCCATGGCAACACGTCCAGAGAATCCTCCGCAAGCACCAAGCCCTGGCTCTCTCTACTGTCCGAACTGCGCCAAAGAGGTGAACGATCCTCTGACCTGCGGCGACTGTTCATCAGTCATCTGCCGGCACTGTGGCACCCCTCTGGAATCTTCCGACGAACTCGGCATCGGCTGACGGAGTTGGTACGGCACGCCCGCTCCCGCGCAGCAGGATATACTTCTCTGTGAAGGCAGAGCCCACCTTCCTCAATTCTGATTTCAAAGCACAACTCCGCCCCCAGGAGAATATGTATGGCTACCACCGAAGTCGCAACGCCCCTGTCGTCACCCCTGTCGCCAGAGGAGCTGCGAAAAATGCATGCCTACTGGCAGGCCTGCAATTATCTCGCGGCCGGCATGATCTATCTTCGCGCCAATCCTCTGCTCCGCGAGCCTCTGAAGCCTGAGCACTTCAAGCATCGGCTGCTGGGTCACTGGGGATCGGATCCCGGCCAGTCGCTGGTTTGGGTGCACCTGAATCGGCTGATCAAGAAGTACGATTTAAATGTGATGTACGTCGCCGGCCCCGGTCACGGCGCCCCAGCCACGCTCGCCAACTGCTATCTCGAAGGCTACTACTCCGAGATTTATCCGGATAAAAGCCGCGACGAAGCGGGCATGCTCAAGTTCTTCCGGCAGTTTTCTTTTCCCGGAGGAATCGGCTCGCACTGCACGCCCGAGACGCCGGGATCGATTCACGAAGGCGGGGAGCTTGGGTATTCCCTCTCGCACGGGTATGGCGCGGCGTTTGATAATCCCGATCTCATTGTCGCGGTCGTAGTTGGTGACGGCGAAGCCGAAACGGGTCCGCTTGCGACCTCGTGGCATTCGAACAAATTCCTGAACCCGATTCGCGATGGAGCTGTCTTGCCCGTGCTGCACCTTAACGGCTACAAGATTGCGAATCCCACGATCCTTGCGCGCATCCCGCATGACGAGTTGGAAGCGCTGCTGACCGGCTACGGGCACAAGCCTTATTTCGTGGAAGGTAGCGACCCGTTGGCGATGCATCAGCAGATGGCTTCGACGCTCGAGCACTGCATTCTCGAGATTCGATCGATCCAGCAGCGTGCGCGGACTACCGGCGATACCGCGCGTCCGCGCTGGCCGATGATCGTGCTTCGTTCCCCCAAAGGATGGACATGTCCGAAAGAAGTGGACGGCCACAAGGTGGAAGATTTCTGGCGTGCGCATCAGGTTCCTGTGGTCGACCCGGCCACGAATAAGCCGCATCTCAAAATTGTTGAAGACTGGATGCACAGCTACAAGCCGGAAGAACTCTTCGACGCCAAGGGAACACTCGTGCCGCAACTGCAGGAGCTTGCGCCCACGGGCGCACGCCGCATCTCGGCCAACCCGCACGCGAATGGTGGTCTGCTGCGCAAGGAACTCGAGCTGCCCGACTTTCGCGACTATGCCGTCAAGGTAAAAACGCCGGCTGTGATTTATGCTCCGCCGACCGATGTGCTGGCGCACTTTCTTGCCGAGGTGATGCGCCGCAACATGAATTCGTTCCGTATTTTTGGTCCGGATGAAACGGCGTCCAACCGGCTCACGGCCATCTACGAGGCTTCGAAGAAGACGTGGCTCGCTGAATACAAACCGGAAGACGCCGACGGGGGCGAGCTCGATGTTTCGGGGCGGGTCATGGAAATGCTTAGCGAACACACGTTAGAAGGCTGGTTCGAAGGCTACGTTCTTACCGGCCGCCACGGGCTTTTCTCGACTTACGAGGCCTTCGTGCATGTGATCGATTCCATGTTTAACCAGCATGCCAAATGGCTGGAGAAATCGAAGAAGGAACTCGACTGGCGCGCGCCCGTACCGTCGATCAACATCCTCATTACATCGCTGGTGTGGCGGCAGGATCACAACGGATTCACTCATCAAGATCCTGGGTTCCTTGACGTGGTCACAAACAAGAGTCCGGATGTCGTGCGCATTTATTTGCCTCCGGACGCGAACTGCCTGCTCAGTGTGGCGGATCATTGCCTGCGCTCACGCGATTATGTCAACGTGATCGTCGCCGACAAGCAGAACCACCTTCAGTACCTTGCCATGGACGACGCGGTAACCCACTGCACGAAGGGCATCGGCATCTGGGACTGGGCTTCGACCGACGACGGCACGGAGCCCGATGTGGTGCTGGCTTGCGCGGGCGACATCGCAACCATGGAAGCGGTCGCGGCAGTTGCGATCCTGAAGGAGCACTTTTCTGATTTAAAGATCCGTTTCGTTAATGTGGTCGATCTTTTCCGCCTCATGCCGGAGAGCGAACATCCGCACGGACTCTCCGATCGTGACTTCGATTCGCTTTTCACCGTCGACAAGCCCGTCATCTTCAACTTCCACTCTTACGCGGCGCTGATCCACAAACTCAGCTACCGCCGCACGAATCATGACAACTTTCACGTGCGGGGATATAAGGAAAAAGGAAACATCAACACTCCGCTGGAACTCGCCATTCTCAACCAAGTCGATCGTTTTGACCTGGCGATTGATGTTATCGACCGTGTCCCGCGCCTCAGCTCCGTCGGAGCGCATGTCAAGGAATGGCTGAAGGACCAGATCATCGACAGCATCAACTACGCGCACGCCGAAGGCATCGATAAGGAAGAGATTCGCAACTGGAAATGGCCGGGATAGCGATGGCGGAAAGGCTGGCGGGAAAAGACGATCTGATCCTCGTTCTCAACAGCGGCTCTTCTTCGCTGAAGTTCAGCATCTATCGGCGCGGCGCGAGTGATGAAGAACCAGTGCTGACGGGAAGTGCTGAGGGCATTGGACGGGGCAATGGCACTTTAAATATCCGCTCTTCCGATGGAAAAACAATCGTCGCAAAAGAGAGTATTCACGAGTCGCAGAGCGACGCCCTCACCGCTCTGGCTGAGGCAATCCGGGAGCATATTCAGACCGCGCCGGTGGCGGTGGGGCATCGCGTAGTTCACGGCGGACCGAACCTTCTCACGCACCAGCTCATCACCCCGAAGGTCCTCGGCCAGCTGCGCGCCGCCGTACATTTCGCGCCGCTGCATATTCCGCAGGCGCTTACACTTATCACTTCCGCGGAGACGATTTTTCCTTCAGCGGCACAGTACGCCTGCTTCGATGACGCCTTTCATCAAACCATGCCGGAAGTGGCATCGCATCTGCCGCTTCCCCAGCACTACTTCGACGCGGGGATTCGCCGCTATGGCTTCCACGGTCTCTCCTACGAGTCGCTGGTGCGTCGGTTGGGCTCGCAGGTTCCCGAGCGAGCCATTTTCGCGCACCTCGGCAACGGAGCCAGCCTCTGCGCTCTGCGAAACGGACGATCCATCGACACCACGATGGGCCTCACTCCTACGGGGGGCATTCCTATGGGGACGCGCTCGGGTGATCTCGACCCCGGCGTTTTTCTCTACTTCATGCGCAATAAGAAGCTGGGTGCCGATGAGCTTGAGGATTTGGTGAACCACCAAAGCGGCCTGTTCGCGCTCTCATCCGGCGAGAGCGACGTGAAGGCACTGGAAGAACGCACCCTGCGCAACGATCCGCGTGCCGTTCTTGCCCTGGATGTTTTCGCCACGTCGATACGCAAAGCAATCGGAGCCTACGTTGCTCTGCTGGGCGGAATCGACCTTCTGGTTTTCACCGGAGGCATCGGAGAGCATAGCAATTACATTCGCTCCCGCGCGACAGCAGGTCTCGAAGTCCTCGGCCTCCCGGCAGACAAGATTCAGGTTGTGCCCACGCAGGAGGAGCAGCAAATTGCTTTTCATTGTCGCGCGATGATGAGGCAACAGCCCTCGGAACGGACGTTGCTGCGGTAAGAATCGCGGCTGCGGCAGCATCGCGATCAGTCGGCGGCGATGGGCAGGTTTACTTCTTCCCGTTGGGCGGGGCGGGGAGCGCGGTTCGAGGGCAAGCCGGCGTCGCGAATCTTGTAAAGCAATGCACGGTAGCTGATGCTCAAAGCGCGGGCGGCCTGTTTGCGGTTCCAGTGGTGATGCTGCAGAACTTTGAGGATGATCTTGCGTTCCAGTTCCCGCACTGCCTGCCGGGTAATCTTTTTCAGG
>Ga0209420_1000258_pt1 | contig 31100 bp, 15 predicted proteins | sample BlaSpr_A8_OM1_O1_FD_187972 | JGI IMG/M metagenome (GOLD analysis project Ga0209420, IMG submission 187972) | Forest soil microbial communities from Thunder Bay, Ontario, Canada - Black Spruce, Ontario site 2_A8_OM1_O1 (SPAdes) (version 2) | ecosystem: Environmental > Terrestrial > Soil > Boreal...
AAATATGAGTTCCACATCCCGGAAGACCACCCCTCGGGCCTCTTTTGGTACCATCCGCACTATCACGGTTCGGCGGGGGTCCAGGTGATCAACGGGATGGCCGGCTTGATTCTCGTGAAGGGGCCGATCGACGAAGTCCCTGAGATAGCCGCAGCTCGGGACGAGCTTCTCGCGGTCCAGAATCTCAAGATCAACCCGCTCGACGGCGATTCACAAAAATGGGGCTTCGAGCCGCTCGCCTACCGGCCTGCGAGCGCAGGCGGCTACTCGCCCGAGAGCAAGGTCGAGCTGATTACTTCGAATGGCAAGCCCGTGATGATCATCGATCGCCGGGGACCGAAACCAGAAGTCAGCCTTCAGACATTGCCTGTTTACACAATGCGACCGGGCGAGGTTATGCGCCTGCGGATTCTCAACGGCACCGACGGACTTTTTCTGCCGTTGGCGCTTCCCGGCTTCGAGGTTTACGTAATCGGCCAGGACGGCATCAATCTGCTCAAGCCGGAAAGGGCGGGGGAGGATTTGAAATCGGCCATTCGGATGGCGCCGGGCAATCGAAATGAAGTGCTGATTCGCGCACCGATGAGCTCGACGCGCGGCACTCTGCGAGCGCTCGCGCAGATGGCGAGCTCGCCTAATTTATTGAGCGAAAGGATGGGCGAGATGATGTCGGCGCCCGAGATTGAGGTCGCGGCGTTTGAGGTCACCGGCACGCCCAAACGCATGGCCATTCCCGAAAAGCTACCCACTCCCACTCGCGAATATCCCCTGATTGGCGATTCTGAGATCGCGGCTCGGCGCACCGTGACATTTACAATGCAAACCGGCAGCAAACGAATCATCGACGGATTTGAGTACCTCGTCGATGGCGAGCTGTACCAGAATGAAAAAGTCGATCCGAGAGTAAAATTGGGAACGGCGGAAGAGTGGCGAATCGTGAACAATTCGGATGGCATCCATCCGTTTCACATTCACGTGAACTCATTCGAAGTGATCGGCGTGCCGTCTGATCCAGGCTATCGTCGTTTGCACGACACGATCTGGTTGCCGCCGTTTTCGACCATCACGATGCGAACGCGCTTCAAGACCTGGAAAGGCAAGAGCGTTTATCATTGCCACGTATTGCCGCATGAGGATTCGGCGATGATCAAGAATTTTCTGATTTCGTAAATACAAGTTAGCACCGCACTAACGCTGCGATGAATCCAGCGCGCCTCGTCATCCTGTGCCTGATCGTGGTCATAGGTACGTCCAGCACTCTGCGGGCGCAGGATCAGGGGCCGTGGTGGACGTGGCCGACTATCGACGGCTACTGGGGAGGCACTCGCAACGCTCTTGCGGACCGAGGGCTCGTCTTCTCCGGAGAGAATTACACTGATCTTCAGGGGAATGTGTCGGGAGGCAATCGAAAGGCGTTTGCTTGCGCTGATGAGTCATTGGTCGCAGCCGACGCGGATCTGGAAAAGCTGGCCGGCCTCGATGGGCTGCTGTTTCATGCCGAGTTCGTAGCCAATGTGGGTCAGGATCTTTCGGCAAAGAGCCTGGGCAATTTCCTCCAGGTGGCGACTGCCTTTTCAGCGGAGGGATACTATCTCGGTCAGATGTACGTCCAGCAGAAGCTCTTCAATGATGAATTCACGCTGCAGGCTGGCCGCATGACCACTGCAGACAACTTTGCCAGTTTACCAGTTTTCGATGACTACATATCGTTTGCGGATAACCCAATTCCGGCAAGCCTTACAAACAATACCCTCTATTTCACGAGCCTTCCCTCCGTAGAGTGGGCGGCAGTCGGAACGGTAACGCCGAGCGAATCGACCGAGCTTGCCGTCGGCATCTACAATACAAATCTGCCATCAGCGCTACCTGACGCTTCACAACATGGAATCAACTTCTCCTTCAAGGACAGCGGCGGTCCCATGGAAGTCGCTCAATTCTCCTACTACCTCAATCGTGGCCGCGATGATGTCGGATTACCCGGCACTTACTACTTAGGCGGATTCTATTCCGGTGCTGAATATCAAGTGTTATCAGGCGAGAGCACAAGGAAAGGTAACTACGGTTTTTATTTCGAGGCCCAGCAGATGGCTTACCGCTATGGTGGATCGGGCAGTGACATCGGGCTAACGCCCTGGTTCGCGGTAACCTATAGCCCGCAGCAGGAAACCAACCAACTGCCGATGCTTTTCCTGGTGGGAGCTGTCTATCACGGTTTGATTCCCGGTCGCGGCGATGACAATACCGCGCTCGCGTTCTACTATGGAAAGATCAGCGACACTCTGCCTGCGGTCTCTGCCGAGAAGGTTATAGAGGCGGACTATACACTGTGGGCAACGCCATGGCTCGGCGTAACTCCAGACCTGCAATATGTCCTCAATCCTGGCGGAAGCAGTAGCAGCAGGAACGCCCTGGTGCTGGGCGCTCAGTTCCAGGTAATTTTCTAGCGCCTTCGATCATGATTAGTCCTAGAACGGCCTTTCTCAGAATCGCGCTTAACGCGCTCGTCGCCTCGCTGGTCTTATCACCATGCTGGCGCGCCGGCGCATCGGCGCAAGAGTTACCGCCATACAAGCCGGTGCCAAATGGGACAAGTACAGTGGCAAGCGATATGGGTCGCCTGTACGTCTTTCGGCAGATCGACTCTTTTGGAGCTCATATCGATGACTTCGTAACAATTGATGGAGTTCCGATACATAGGGTTACACCCGGGACCGGCTTCTACTGCAGCGTTACGCCAGGGGACTACATCGTCAGTGTTGCTCGCCATCGGACCCACTCCCTGAAGGTGTCGGTCGCTGCGGGTCAACGTCAGTACATACGTGTGATGCTCAGCCGCGAGGGAGGAGACGCTCTGCGAGGTGGAGCAGTTACCTCCGATCAGTCATTCGATCTTCGGCTATTGGAGCCGGCTTATGGAGCCGAGCGCACGCGGGAATACCGCCTCACCGAAGCGAACTGTCAGCCAAAGCCTTAAGCCGAAGAAGAGCCTGCCTTAACAACCCGGCACATTGGTGCAGTTATTCGGCATATTGTTTTGCACGGGGCTACCCTGGAAGCTCACGGTGCCCGTGAAGATGTAGATGCCCCCACCGTCGGTGCTCGCTGTGTTGTCAGTGATCGGGCTTCTTTCCAGAGCCAGGTTCCCGTCGTCGGTGATGACGATCCCGCCGCCCAGCCCGCCGATCGGGCCGCTGGCAGTATTCTGAGAAACCGGGCTGTGCTTCAGGTGGACCGTGCCGCCGAATACGGCCAACCCACCGCCCTTTTGGCCCGTGGTGGTCGAGACCGCTTGATTTTTGTCTATCGGGCTATCCGTCATGGTTAGCTTGCCCCGATCATTGGCTACCCCGCCGCCGTCGACGCCCGAGACGTTTCCCTCGATTGGACTGCGGGTTAATTCCCCGCTGCTGTCGAAGCCGTTCAATAAGCCGCCGCCATCGATTGCTGCCGAGTTGTCGCGAATTGGGGTGGATGTCACCGAGAGGCTGCCGTGGAGATTCTGAATGCCAGCCCCGGCATCGGCCGTATTGCCAGTGATCAAGCTGTTCCTGACGATCATGATCGGTACGTCGCGCACCGATGCCATGCGGTTGTTATCGAGCCCGCCGCCACCGCCTAGAGAGCCCTCTGTCGTGTGGTTGTCGACGATGCTGCAGTGGGTCACCTCGAGCTGACCTTGATTCTCGATGCCGCCTCCGCCCCCGAAGCTCCCCACTATGTTGTTTCCACTTACGATAGAGTTAGTCAGGGACGCTGTGCCGAAATTTCGGAGGCCAGCCCCCGCCGCAACGGGGACCGGTGGTGGATAGGGGGGAGGCGGAGGGGGAGGAGACGTGGCTACGTTGTCAGTCACCGTGCAACCAGTCAGCGTTAGCGTTCCATCGATGTCGTTGGCGATGCCTCCAGCGGCCTCTTGCCCCTCGTTTTGCGTGACGGTCACGTTGATCAGCTTCATCGTGCCGTGATTCAGTATCCCGCCGGCCGCCAGACCTTTACCATTCGTGAAGGTCACGCCCCTGATGGTTACGACGTAGTTGGTATCAACCTCCAGCACCACGTCCTCCTGGTTGCCATCGATGATCGTCTGGGCCGCGCCAGAGCCTTGCAAAGTTAGTTCCTTGGCCGCGGTGGGCGGGAGGATGCGCAGAATCTCGGTGTAGGTGCCCGGACCGATGTTGATCGTGTCGCCGGTCTTGGCGGCGTCAATCGCGCTCTGAATGCTGTTGTAGGTACAGCCATTGGCACAGACCTGCAACGTGGCTGCCCCGGCAGCCGTCGGCCGAATCCACATGACCGCGCTTGCCGCAACCAAAATCATTAAGAAACGAGTCACATATCCCCCTTGCAACCAGACGGGTCGAGCATTCGCTGACGCCATCGCACAGTCTCCATCTTGTGGCAGTTGGCCGTTGGCCACATGACGATAGCCTGCCGTATCGTATGATTATTCTACAATCTATATCTTTATTCAAGTCGCGAAGAGGCACGCTGGCTTTTAACCTGCGATATCTCCACAAATGCACCACCAATGCATTCTCTTGGCTTCCCTTGGATAATCGAAAACGGGATGGCCGATACACGATTCATCTCGCTAGTCTGAAGAAAATTCTGGTCATCAGTGGGCTAACGCAAGCGGCACATCCTGAAATCAAGCGGTTTTTCTCATGGCAACGGTCTTGCACGATTTTAGAGTCACGCTTTCGGCGATGCGTCCGCATCGCTGCAATTTTTACAAGGTGAGGTAAGGATATGACTCTACGCAAAGTACTTGCCGTCAACACTTTCGCAGCCCTCATAGGGTTACCGGCTTCCGCGGTCTTCGCTCAAAGCTCGGGCGCGATGGGCGATAGCGGTTCTTCGGCGTCGAGTTCCTCGGGATCGATGGGCGAGAGCGGTTCCATGTCGTCGGCACCGGGCCAAAGCGCGCAGATCGATGACGCGACGCTGCAGAAGGCCGCCAAGGCATACGTGAAGGTGGATCAGATCGCGCATCAATCGAGCGGCAATAGCTCTCGGGCCGACCCGGCGGCTGCGCAGTCACAGAAGATAGCCGCGGTCCGCAACGAAGGTCTGGATCCTCAGCAGTACAACCAGGTGATCCAGATGGTGCAGAACGATCCTCAGCTTCAGCAGAAGTTCGCGAACTACGTAAACCAGAACGGCGGCGAGACTAACTAGAGCTGCGCCGCGCCAACGGCCTCTCCCGCGATGCTCGCGGGAGAGGCCGGGAGAGGGTGGCGGTCAACTTCAATGATACTTGACGTTGATCGCCGGCCGGGCCGACCACCTGCTGATGCCTTTCTGATTCGTCCGGACGGTTACGTCGCGTGGGTTGCGTCCGCGCGCGACACGTACGATGAAGCTGAGCGGCGGCTTCGCTCCGCCCTGACGAGATGGTTCGGCGCCGAAGACATTCGCTGGCATCCAACTAGGGAACCGCCAGCAAAGCAGCGACTCACCCTCTGCCAGCTGGCCGTATCGTTCCCGACCCCAGTTCCAGCAAATCTGACAATCTCGCCGGGAGAGCATTCGTTCGGAATGATAAAGGTCGGCCACACGCGCCAAGAGACCTTCCTGGTGCGTGCGAGTTCGCCAGGTAGCGACTGTCAGAATGGCTAAGAAAACTCGCAGCGACATAAGTCGGTCCCATGCCACAGTCTGTTGCGCTTTGCCGCTAGCAAAGAGTCGCGGGTGGACTCCTATCAGACAACCAGTTAACGGTGTAGGTCTCCGAGAAGATACCTATTCACAGCCTTTGTAACGGAATAAGAGTGCCTTCGTCTAATAGCTCACGACGATGAAATTTCTCGCTGGACTTCGCGCAACAATAGCTGGCGCGTTCCAACGGTTCCTGGCCCCCGTTCTGCGGGCAATATTCGGACAGATCAAATGGACCCCGCCAGACTGGCTCCCGCGAGCCATTGCCAGGTTGCGCATTTGGACCACCCGATCCATCGACTGGCTGGCTGCGCGCCGCGCCGCAAATCCTAAGGGCTTCTGGCTGACGACAGTGGCTCTCCTGGCCGTTATCATCGGCGGCTACGCAGGGTGGCAATGGTACGAACACCTTCCAGAACCGTACTACCTGCAGGTTTCCGTGAGCCGGCCGGGTCCTACGCCGCTCGAACCCAACGCGATTCCCGATACGGTTGACGTGCAGTTCTCCGGCTCGGCCGCCAAGCTCGGCGCGATCGGAAAGAACATCACCTCCGGGATTACGGTCGTGCCCCCATTAGTAGGTGTGTGGCGATGGGCGAGCGACTCGCAACTTGTTTTCACGCCCCGGAACGATTGGCCGATCGGCCAGAACTACACGATATCGCTGGATCGAAAGCTGTTCCCTTCACACATCCTGCTAAAGGACTATTCGTATTCCTTTCGGTCGCCGGATTTCGGCGCAGAAATCGAGGACGAAGAGTTCTACGAAGATCCGACTAATCCTAAGATCAAGCAGGTCGTTGCGACGGTACAATTCACCCATCCGGTTGATAAGGCGGATTTCGAGAAGCGCATCTCGTTTCGGATGCGGGTCGAACCGGTCAAGAACTTCGATAGCAGCGACGCTAAGTCCTTCGGGTTCAAGGTTACCTACAACGCCACCGGTGGCAAAGCTTTCATCCATTCCGATCCGTTTGGAATCCCCAACGACGAAGGCGAGATGCTCCTTTCGATCGCCAAGGGCGTCAGATCTACGCGAGGCGGACCCGGGACCGAAGAGACACTGGAGCGAACGGTCAACATACCGGGTATCGAGAGTTACTTCCGGATCGAGAGCGTGAACGCCAATGAAGTGGCCAACGACCGCGACGAGATGGAACGCATCGGCACCATCACGGCGTCGGCGCCGATGCGCCAGTCCGATCTCGCGAAGAACATCTCGGTATTTCTTCTGCCCAAGGACAAGCCGGCCGTTGGCGACGAAAAGCTGGTCCAGGATTACAATTGGTCCGACCCGCTCGAAGTAGTGCCCGGGGTCATGAAGCTGGCGACGCCGGTAGCGGTCGAATGGATTCCGGCCGAGCGGGAGTTCTTCAATACCCAAAGCTTCAAATTCACTGCGGATGCGGGCCGTTTTCTCCTCGTTACCGTGCATCACGGCCTGAAGTCCTTCGGCGACTATCCTCTCGCCAAGGACTACTCGCAGATTATCGGGGCTAATGCGTTCCCACCGGCGGTGAAGATCATTTCCGAGGGTTCGGTCTTGAGCCTCTCGGGCGAAAAGAAGATTTCGATTCTGACCCGCAACGTCCCGGCGATTCAGATCGAAGTCAGCCGGCTCCTTCCTGGCTCAGTGAGCCATCTGGTATCGCAGACTGAGGGAACCTTTTCAGACCCGACTTTCTGGAGACAGTACGGCAACTCGACTTTCGGCTTCGACGACCTGTCAGAAGTCATCAGCCAGGTGCGTGAAATTCCCGCAGATTTATCTGGAAAAAACCAGTACACCGTGTTCGATTTTGGGCCGTTGCTGTCGAGCGGCGCTCTGCCGCACGGATTGTTCTGGCTGAAGATCCAGGCCTGGGATCCCGTCAACAAGGTTCCCCTCGGGTCTCCGGCGCCGGTAGTTCAGAATTGGCCGATGGCCGGCAGGAGGCATCGGCATCGAGAACAGTCGTACATGCAACAATCGCAGCCCGCGCAGCAGGACGGATCCGCTGACGAGCGTCTGATTCTGCTCAGCGACCTGGGACTGGTCGTAAAGGACTCCGCTGACGGGAGCCACGACGTCTTTGTGCAATCGATCCATACCGGCGCGCCGCTCGCCGACGTCGCCATCGACATGCTCGGAAAAAACGGGCTGCCAATTTTCTCCCGTAAGACGGATGCCGACGGACGTGCCACCTTCCCGACTTTCAAGGATTTCACGCGCGAGAAGACTCCTACCGTGTACGTCGCGCAGAGCGACGGCGACTTTTCCTTCCTGCCTTATCAACGTAGCGATCGGCAGCTCAACCTGTCGCGATTCGATACCGGAGGTCTCTACACCCAGGGCGATTCCGAAACGCTCCAGGCCTACTTGTTTTCGGACCGAGGTATCTATCGGCCCGGAGATGCGATCCATATCGGGGTTGTCGTCAAACAGATGGACTGGAAGCCGCTCCCTGAAGGTCTGCCGCTCCAGATGGTGGAGACGGATCCTCGGGGGGTCGCGATTCGCAGCCAAACAATAAAGTTCTCGTCAACCGGATTGGAGGATTTCTCGACCGCAACCGAGCCTGATTCTCCCACCGGTTCCTACGATTTCTCGCTCTACATTATGCGCGATGAAAATCAGCAGGCGCTGTTGGGATCGACCACGGTGCGCGTCGAGGAGTTTCAGCCGGATCGAATGACTATCAAGGCTGACCTCTCCAAGCCTGCCTCTGCCGGATGGATTTCGCCCGATGCGCTCAGCGCCACCGTGAAGCTGCGGACCCTGTTTGGCACCGCCGCGGTGGGCGAAAGGTCAAAGGGTCCCTCAAGCTGACGCCGTCGGGAGCCGAATTTGATAAATATCCCGACTACTTGTTTGTTGATCCGTACGACACGCAAAAGAGCTATGACGAAGATCTCGGCGAGGTTGCCACCGGCGCCGACGGCAGTGCCAAATTCGATTTCAAACTCGAACGTTTCGACAAAGGCCTATACCGCTTACGCTTCATCGCTGAGGGCTTCGAGCCGGAGGGCGGTCGTTCGGTAGTGACGGACGCTGCCGCGATTGTCTCTCCCGCCCCTTATCTCGTCGCTTACAAGCCCGACGGCGACCTGAACTACATCGACAAGGATAGCGTCCGAGCGGTCCATCTGATTGCGATCGGTCCGAAGCTCGACAAGGTAGCGGTTGGCGGGTTGACCACCGAGCTGATCGAGTTCCGCTATGTGTCCGTGCTGACCCAGCAGGAAAATGGCACTTTGGCCTATCAATCGGTGCGCAAGGAGGTCTCGGAGGGCAAGAGGCCGCTGGCGATTCCCGCGGCCGGACTCACGACCAATCTGCCGACCGCGCAAGCGGGATCGTTCGCGCTGGTGATCCGCGACGGCAGCGGCGTCGAGCTGAACCGGATTTCGTTCGAAGTGGTCGGCCACGCCAACGTCGCTCGCAGTCTCGAGCGCGAGGCCGAGCTGAAAATCAAGCTGAGCAAGCCGGAATATGCTCCCGGCGAAGATGCTGAGATCGAAATTCAGGCGCCATACGTCGGCGGAGGATTGATCACTGTCGAGCGCGACCACATCTATAATGCGCAGTGGTTCAAGACCACCACCACCGAATCGGTCCAGAAGATCAAGATTCCAGAGGAGCTCGAGGGTAACGGCTATATAACTGTTACGTTCTTGCGCTCGCTGGATTCCAAGGAGATTTTCACCAGTCCTTTGTCGTACGGATCGGTGCCGTTTACCGTCAGTCGGGCGCGTCATGTCCAGGGTGTGACCATCAATGCGCCTAAACTGGTGCGTCCCGGCGACACTTTGAACATCGGTTATCAGACGGCAGGACCGGCGAAGCTGGTGCTGATCGCGGTTGACGAAGGAATCCTGCAAGTCGCCCGCTATCACACGCCCGACCCGCTGTCCTACTTCTTCCGCAAGCGGGCGCTCGAGGTCACGACCTCGCAAATCCTGGACCTGGTCCTGCCCGAACTGCATCTGCTGAACGAGGCGTCTGCTCCCGGCGGCGACGAAGAAGGCTTGATGGCGCGCAGCCACAATCCGTTCAAGCGCAAGGGACAGAAGCCGGTCGCATTCTGGTCAGGCATCATCGATTCGGAGGGAAAACCAGGCCATGCCGAAGTTCCGATTCCGGATTATTTCAACGGCACTATCCGCATAATGGCGGTCGCGGTATCGGACAGCGCCGTGGGGGTCGCCGAGAACAAGGTCGTATCGCAGGGCTACTTCGTCATCCAGCCGCAAGCGCCATACTTCGCGACGCCTGGCGATCAATTCGAAGTGACAGCGCTGGTCGCCAATAACATTCCGTCGGCGCCCAACAACTCGAAAGTAAAAGTGGAGATCAATACTTCTGATGCGCTCCAGCTAATCGGCGACAAATCGATCGAGCTGCCGATCTCTCCCGGAGCCGACACTACAGTCCGCTTCCAGGTACGCGCCCGGCCAACCCTGGGTGATGCGACCCTTGTCTTCAGCGCTTCGGCCGCGGGCAAGCATGCGGACTACACACTTGATATGAGCGTTCGGCCTTCCTCGCCCTATGTCACGACGGTCACTTCCGGATACGTCAAGAAATCGCTGCTGAGGAGCGTAAAGGCGGACCTACCGCTCCATCGCCAGATGTATCCGCAGATGCGCAGTGTCGAGGTGTCAGCATCCTCGTTTCCGCTCGGACTCGCGAATGGACTGATTCATTACCTCGAGGCTTATCCGTACGGATGCACCGAGCAGCTGGTGAGCCAGGCTTTCCCGGCCGTCGTGTTGGGCAGCCGTCCCGAATTGGGAACGAGCAGTGACAAGTCCGCGAAAAGTATCGCGCACGCGATCGCCACGCTCGAAGCGCGCCAGAACGCCGAGGGGGCCTTCGGTCTGTGGTCGGCAGGCGGGAACGTGGTTCCTTTCGTTAATGTGTACGCGGCCCATTTCCTGCTCGAAGCACGCGAGCACGGATTCGAGGTGCCTCCAACGCTGCTGGCGAGCGTCCTCAATTCGTTGCGCGCGATGATTGCCTCGCCGGGCACCGACCTCGAAAGTTATCGCGCAGATGCGTACGCGCTTTACGTACTCGCACGCACCGGGGTCGTCGTCACCGATCAAGCGAACGCGCTGCGCGCCGCGATGGATCAGAACGCCCCGAACGTCTGGCAGAGCGACATAGCCGCGCTGTACCTGGCCTCTACCTATCAACTGCTCAAGATGGATCGGGAGGCTTCCGAGATTGTAGGGCGCGCTCCCAGGATTGCGCCCGCCGATTCGGAGTTCGATGCCTACTGCGACAACCTGGTGTACAGCGCGACATACTTGTATCTGACGTCGAAGCATTTTCCGGATCGCGCCAAGAAGATCGGACCCGATCAGATTCTCGCGATAGCCGATGCGCTCAAAGACAACCGGGAAAATACGATTTCGTCGGCGTACTCGCTGCTCGCGCTAGATGCATACGCGCAAACGGCCAGCACGCTCTCGCATTCGCTGATCACCTTCACGGCAATGATGCCCGACAATACATCGCGGCCGTTGGACATTCAGAATGCGCAATTCGCGCACGCAGAAGTGCCGGCCGATGCGAAAAGCGTTCACGTCGAAGGAGATACGGACTTCGCACTCTTCTATCAGTTGACCGAGGCGGGATTCGATCTAGCGCCGCCAATCACGGAAATCAAAAACCAGATCGAAGTCTTCCGCGAGTTTGATAACGAAAAAGGCGATCCCGTGACTTCGAGCCCGATAGAATCCAAGGTCGACGTCAAAATGTCCTTGCGTGCGATCGACTCTCCAGTTTCCAACGTCGCGATCGTCGATATGATTCCGGGCGGGTTCGAAATCGACATTTCACCGGAAGGTCTCGGTAACCGCACCTCCGGCCCGACTGATGCCACCACGTGGCAGCCCGATTTCATCGATGTCAGGGAAGATCGCGTGGTCTTCTACGGGACCGTTGGCACAAACGCCCAGACTTTTTCGTACCGGCTGAAGCCTACGAACCGTGGAACCTTCGTCGTGCCGCCGCTATACGCCGAAGGTATGTACGATCGTAGCGTGCAGGCGCGCTCGGTCGGTGGCAAATTCGTCATTGGCGATCCCGCCGAATCGAAATCGCCATGACTATCCAACTACGCCAAACAATTCGCAGGTTGAGCACGATCCTCGGTTGGAGCATCGCTTCGATTTTCGTGTTCGCGGTCGCTGGGTGGGTGCTACTGGGCTTGCGGCCGAAGCCTCTGCTCGTCAACCAGGCTGGTTTCTCGCAAGCGGTTTACGATTCGGACGGGCACTTGTTGCGCCTCACACTCTCGAGCGACGAGAAGTATCGGCTGTGGGTGCCGCTGCCGGAAATTCCGCCGACGATGATAGATGCGACGCTGCTGCAGGAGGACGCGTGGTTCCGCTGGCATCCCGGAGTAAATCCCGTCTCAATTCTGCGTGCGTTTCGTACCACCTACCTGGGCGGGAGCCGTCGCGTCGGGGGATCCACCATAACGATGCAACTCGCGCGTCAGCGTTTCGGCATCGACTCACGAACTCTACGAGGGAAGATCCAGCAGATCTTTCGCGCTGCAGAGTTGGAACGATTTTACAGCAAGGACGAGATTCTCGAGGCCTATCTCAACGTCGCGCCTTACGGCGGCAACGTCGAAGGTGTCGGTGCGGCAAGCCTGGTCTATTTTCATGAAATACCGAAGCAACTCTCGCTGGCTCAGGCTCTGACGCTCGCAGTGATTCCGCAAAGTCCAAGCCGCAGAAATCCTTTGCGGCGATCCGGCCATCAACCCCTCGACGAGGCACGACTAAGAATTGGCGCGCTTTGGGTAAGGACTCATAACTCTCGCCTTCCCACTACCGATGAGAACTTCGTCGTCCACACTTTTAGCCGAAGAGAACTTCCCTATCGCGCACCGCACCTGGTCGATCGCGTACTCGCCGTTAGCGGTTCCGGACGCATCAATTCGACGCTCGATCCGGCTGTCCAGAATCTCCTGGAACTTCAACTCCGAACCTTCATCGAGCGAAGTCGCCACTTGGGTATCCAAAATGGCTCAGTGATCCTGCTCGACTACCGGACAATGCAGGTTAAGGGCTACGTCGGCTCGGCCAACTACTTCGAGAACCAAATCGACGGGCAGGTGAACGGACTGCTAGGCCGCCGTTCTCCAGGCTCAGCGCTGAAACCCTTCATCTATGCGCTTGCTATCGACCAGGGGCTTATTCACCCTCGCACGATGCTCAAGGATACCAAGCTGCGGATTGCGGCATACAATCCGGAAAACTACGACCACGACTTCCTGGGGCCAATCGACGCCACCGACGCGTTGGTCCGCAGTCGCAATGTGCCCGCGATCGAGCTGGCGAATATGCTTCGACCGCCGGGGCTTTACGGATTTTTGAAGAAGGCCGGCGTTCGCAACCTTCGCGACGAAAGCTTTTACGGTTTGGCACTCGCGCTCGGCGGCGCCGAAGTGAGCCTGGAGGAGTTGGCGGGACTCTACGCGATGCTCGCGAACGGCGGTGAATTGCGCCCCCTGGTCTTTACCAGTTCTCCAGCGCCCGCGACCACAAATCGTGTGAGGCTCCTGAGTCCTGAGGCCAGCTACTCCGTCCTTGAGATGCTCCGGGAGAACCCGCGGCCGTCGGCTGATTTCACCAGCTCGCAGGTGCCGGACAGATCCGCGATTCCATGGAAGACCGGCACCTCGTTCGGCCTGCGCGACGCGTGGGCGGTCGGTATCGTGGGTCCTTATGTGCTCGGAGTCTGGATCGGAAATTTCGATGGGACACCGAATGCGAACTTCATAGGACGCGAAGCCGCGGGGCCACTATTCTTTCAGATCGTCGACGCGCTCCGCGCACGCGGACCGCTCCGCGAGGCGATCGTCCATCAGCATCTGAACTTGAAACGGATTAAGGTATGCGCGCTATCCGGCCAGCTTCCCGGACCGTACTGCGATCATCTAAAGGAAGCGCTATTCATTCCCGGTAAGTCGCCGATCACGACCTGCTCGATCCATCGCGGGGTTCCAATCGACAATCGCACAGGCCTTCGCGCTTGCCCCGGAACCATCAACGGGGTTACCACCCGTACCTACGAGTTCTGGCCTTCGGACCTTCTGAAACTGTTTCGTTCCGCGGGACTCGCGAGGAAAATGCCGCCGCCGCTCGATCCTGCATGCCGGAACTTTGCCGCTAACGGCATGCCGCCACTGATCTCATCACCCAGCCGCGGCATCACTTATTCGAGCGCGGGCGCTAGTGGCACTGAGATTCCCTTCGCCGCTGTCACCGACGCTGACAGCCGCGTGGTTTATTGGTTCGTCGATGATCAGTTGGTCGGAACCTCGCTGTCTGGCGAATCGTTTATGTGGAAGGCGCGGCCCGGGTCATTCCTGGTAAGAGCAATCGATCAGCAAGGCCGCGCAGTCGCCGAGCAACTGAAGGTGCTAGCCGCAATTAACTAGTTACTCGCTTGCTTCGGCCAGGACTTGTCAGTACTGTGTTCGTTCTTGACGACTGGATAGCTATGGAGACAATTTCGTCCACTACTGGTCTGGTCGGAGTGAATGCCATGCTTGCCGTAAAGATAGCTCTCGAATAGTAGCCTAATCCGGCTACCTAAGTCGTTTTCAAACGAGCTTGGATTATTCTGTCTGGCGCTAACGTTGTCTACACAGCGTCTGCGATCGGGTGTGTGCGGCCTCAATGCTGCGGCGACCACCCTGGTTGCAAATAAGTTGTGCAAGACCTTGGTGCGCCATCGGCAGATGCGTCTTTTAGAAATCGAGAGAGATCATGACATCGAATAATTCGTTCACCTTTAATATTGAACCATATGATCTTTACGGCAGTTTCTACGAATCCATTGTGGGACTCGAACTAGCCCGGCGTGCCCTACATCACACGTTCTATGGTTGTTTCGGCTATGTGCCAAATCTGCCGTCAGCAATTGATCAACGCGAGTTGATCGCGTCAGAACTCGACCGCAAAGGCAGAGTTCTGCGGGAGTTGCGAGTATGGGACAAAGGACTCGTCGAAATAAAGTTCACGAGAACCCCGGAAACGCGCCGGTATATTGAGGCGTGGGGATATTTCGATAGCAAGGAGGACGCGGTAGGGGGCCTTTCCTTCCTGAACAAATCTCTGCCACCAGAGACTACACAACTATGCGATGGTACAGTTAGTGTAAGTTTCTGGAATGCGGCTATGGTGCGTGGTGACTATCAGCCCAGACGCGAGGCTCAAACTATGCGCGTCCCTCAATGGCAGGAGATAGCAGCGAATTATCCCGATCGGGTCAGGGCGGAACTCGCTCACACCATGCGACTGCGAGAATCCCGCATGCCCGCATCGCGCATGATGCTATGGCGCGGCCTGCCAGGCACCGGGAAGACCTGGGCCATCCGCGCGATGATGCGCGAATGGCTTGATTGGTGCACTTTCCACTACGTCGTCGATCCGGCAGTGTTTTTTACCAATAGCACTTATATGCTCTCGCTACTCTCGAGGGTCAGTGAGGTGGGCCAGTCTGAGGATGGCGACCGCAAGTGGAGCCTCATCATTCTTGAAGACTCCGGCGAGTTCATCGCGATGGATTCGCGGCAGCAGTATGGTCAGGCGCTGGCCAAGCTTCTCAACCTATGCGATGGGCTCTTGGGCCAGGGACAGAAGTTGCTGTTTCTGATTACGACCAACGAGGAAGTGCAGAATTTGCATCCGGCCATCGTGCGTCAAGGTCGTTGTCTGACTAACCTGGAATTTCCAGAGTTCTCGAATTCAGAAGCTCGCAGATGGTTGGAATGCCATGGACATAGCGCATCGTTATCTTCGAAGAGCTTGACTCTTTCCGACTTGTTCGCCACGGCCGGATCGGGAGAATCGATCGTTAACGTGGCCCCGTTGAAACGCGCCGGGTTTATACGATGACCCGATAAGAGGACTCGATCAGCAGAGTCTGCTGGCGAAGGATCTCTCTGAATCAACTCGACTAGCTCGGTCTACGGCTTGACTGAGTTTCCTGTGCCGGCGACCGCAACCGTCCAGACTCTGTTTGGTTCTTCGACGAGGGCGGTTTGAGAGGCGGCGGTGGATACAGGTTGGCCGAGGTTGCGTGATCGATCTTAGAAAGGCGCTATCGTACGCAATCAGTACTCGTTCATTACATCGATCCAGCGTGCTGATCGAGGGCGAGCGTGACGGCGGCGATGCGAGTCTCGACCCCGAGCTTATCGAGTATCTTGCTGGTGTGCTTGCGAACGGTGTCGTGGCTGATTGCGAGCAGCACCGCGATCTCGGGACCAGTTTTGCCATCGGCAATCAACGATAGAATCTCAGCTTCGCGCTGACTGAGCCCCCATCGCGCGGACATCCTGAGGTGCCGAGCACCGACGGTCTCGCCGCGCTCGACGAGGATCGCGGTGTACTCGCGGCCGTCCGTCGCCATCATCCGGACGCCGCGCAGCTTGAGCACGATTCCAGTCCAGTGCTGATAGAGGCGATAGACGGGCGCGCCGGCACGCTCCGCGTCAGAATCGGCGCAGTGGAAAATTTTGGCGATCACATGAGAAATATAAGCGAGACCGTCGCGGACCGGAGCCGGCGTAAATTGATCGATGGTGACGCCGTCGAGAACCCCGAGCTGCTGCAATATGAGGCGCGCATCCGGATCAATCGCGATCAACTTACCGGTGGAATCGAGCAGAATAATACCGGAGCGCCAGGCGGATAGCGGTTGAAACTCATAGCTCTGCTGGGGCCAGGATTCGGATCGCTCGAGCAATCTGGCAGCGCGCAAGCCGTGCGCGACGTGCGGTGCAACCGCACGGAGAAACTCGATGTCATCGCGGCTGAACGGCTGCTGATCGGAGCTGCGCCAAATCGGGCAATAGCCGAAAAATTCGCCCGACTCCTGAAAAACCACCTGCAACAGATGGTGCCAGCCCAGCGGTCGGTAAACTACGTTGTAGGCTTCCCCCCGAAAGAAGTGATCCAGGAGGAGATCCTGTTGCGTCCAGATTGTTTGCGATGGCAGAACATTTCTGAGCGCGTCTGCCCCGTATGGGAACTTAACCCCACACATCTCCGGCGTCGAATCTACAAAAAATTTGCGGAACAATGGAGTGGCTCGAGCGATCTCTTCGGTGCTACCCACGTAGGCGTCGATCCGTTCACCGCCACCGGCCAACATTACCCGGTTCGGACTATGCGGAACGCCGTCATTGAGACTCTCGAAAACGCCTCGAACGAAAGGCTCGAGCGGCAGGCCTGAGCTGGCTAGCCGCTTGATGCGTCCGAGCGCGCGCGCCTTGTTACGCGAATCGCTAAGCGTCATAGCGTATTGCGCGCGAGTATCGCGCGCGCCAATGCGAAGCAGATCGTGAATCCCGCATTCGCTCCTCCGGAAGAATCCTGGGAATTCTAGCGCAAGCCTGATTGCCCCAAATGGGAACGCAGTCGCGTGGACTTACTTAGCGGATGAGCCGGCATAGCACAAATGTGCCATTGCTCTGACTTTTGCACACCTGCTACCACACGCCGTAATCCAATGGACGCTACGCCGCTCTCAAGGTGGTCTCGCCAATGACCCATCCGACCAGCCTCTCGACCTGGTGGTGGAGAGCGACGCGCGGCCCCGGCGACAAGCCAACGTGACAAATTAATTGAGGGGGAAGGTCGCTTGAAGCATAAGAGCCTGAGCGCGACGATCGTACTGCTCGCAGTAGGGATTGCGCTATCGGTATGGGGCGATCCCACCTCGATTAGCATCTCGAACGGCAGCGCCACTGTTACCAGCAGCTCATCAACCACACTAAATTTCCCAATCTCGCGCAGCGGCGACACCAGCTACGACGCCTTTGTCCAATACCAGACCCAGGACGGCACCGCCCTCGCCGGCACCGATTACACGGCCGCGATGGGCTCGCTTCTGATTCCGGCCGGCACGACCAGCTCGATGATCCCGGTGACCATCGCCGGTAGTACCAGCAATCCCCCCGACAAGACCTTCCAGATGTTACTATTGGGAGGCGGGGGTGCCGCGAGGACCTTCACCCCCAGTTTCACCCCCCAACAAACCTTTACCACCGGTTCTCTTCCGAACGCGATGACGGTGGCCGACGTCAACGGCGACGGCAAGCTCGACGCGATCGTGGCGAATTACTCCAGCAATACGGTCTCGGTGCTGCTCAATACCACTGCGCCGGCCAGCAGCCCCAGCTTCGACACCCAGCAGACCTTTGCCGTGGGTACCTCGCCGATCGCGGTGACAGTGGCCGACGTCAATGGCGACGGCAAGCCGGATTTGATCGTCGCGAATATCGGCAGCAACACGGTCTCGGTGCTGCTCAACACCACCGCTCCGGGCGCCAGCACGGCCAGCTTCGCCACTCAGCAGACCTTTGCTGTAGGCACCCATCCGGAATCGGTGACGGCGGCCGACATCAATGGCGACGGCAAGCCCGATCTGATCGTCTCAAATGACGCCAGCAACACGGTTTCGGTGCTGCTCAATACAACCGCCCCTGGCGCCACTACCCCCAGCTTCGCCACCCAGCAAACCTTTGCTACGGGCACCTTCCCGCTCTCTGTAGCGGCGGCCGACCTCAATGGCGACGGCAAGCCCGATCTGATTGTTGCCAACGAGGATTCCAACACGGTGTCGGTGCTGCTCAACACCACCGCCCCGGGCGCTACCACACCTAGCTTCGCCACGCAGCAGGCCTTCGGCACGGGCAGCGATCCGTTCTCGTTGACGGCGACCGACCTCAACGGCGACGGTAAGCCCGATCTGATCGTCGCCAATGCCGGTGGTGGAGTTTCGGTACTGCTCAATACCACAGCCTCGGGCTCCGCCACCCTCAGCTTCGCTGCCCAGCAGACCTTTGCTGCGGGCAGCCGTCCGGACTCGGTGACGGCGAAAGACGTCAACGGCGATGGCAAGCCCGACCTGATCGTCGCGAACTCGGAGGGCGGCACAGTCTCGGTGCTTCTCAACGTCACCGCCCCCGGCGCCACCACCCCCAGCTTTTCAACCCAGCAGACCTTCGCCACTGGGGACGGTCCAGCTTCGGTGGCGGCAGCCGACCTCAACGAGGACGGCAAACCCGATCTGATTATCGCGAATTCGGATGACAACACGGTCTCGGTCCTGCTCAACACCACGCCGGCGCCGACGACGACGTTCGACAGCAATAGCTTCGCCGCCGTTCAAAGCTTTGCAACAGGCGTCGAATCGGACTCAGTGACGGCGGCCGACGTCAACGGCGACGGCAAGCCCGACCTCATTGTTGGGAATTTCAGCGACAACACGGTCTCGGTCCTGCTCAACACCACTGCTCCGGGCGCCACTACCCCCAGCTTCGCCACCCAGCAGGTCTTTACCACTGGCAGCCGCCCGTACTCGGTGCAGGCGACTGACGTCAACGGCGACGGCAAGCCTGACCTGATCGTCGCGAATGCGGCCAGCAGCACGGTATCGATACTGCTGAACACCACCGTCCCGGGCGCAACCACTACGAGCTTCGCCAGCCAGCAGACCTTTGCTACCGGCGCGGACCCGGTGGCGGTCGCGGCGGCTGACCTCAATGGCGACGGCAAGCCCGACCTGATTGTGGCTAACGCGGGGAGCAACACTGTCTCGGTGCTGCGCAATACCACGACTCCTGGTGCTACCACCGTAAGCTTCGCCATCCAGCAGACCTTTACTACGGGCAGCGGCGGGGCCTCGGCATTGGCAGTGGCGGACGTCAACGGCGACGGCAAGCCCGATTTGATCGTGGCCAACGGCGGCAACACAGTATCAGTGCTGCTCAACACCACTGCCCCCGGCGCCACCACCCTCACCTTCGCTACCCAGCAGAGCTTTGCCGTCGGCAGTGGCCCCGCTTTTGTAATCTCAGCCGACGTCAACGGCGACGGCAGGCCCGACCTCATCGTGGCGAATGAAGAGGGCAGCACGGTCTCGGTCCTGCTCAACACCACCGCCCCGGGCGCGACCATCCCCAGCTTTGCCGCCCAGCAGACCTTCGCTACGGTTGAGCCGGCATCAGTGAGGGCAGTGGATATCGACGGCGACGGCCGGCCCGACTTGATCATTGCGAATACCAACGGCGAGACAGTCTCGGTGCTGCTCAACACCACCGCCCCCGGCGCCACCACCCCGAGCTTCGCCACCCAGCAGAGCTACTCCATCGGGAGCTCTCCCTATCCGGACACGGTGACCACGGCAGACATCAACGGCGACGGCAAGCCCGACCTGATCGTCGCCAATTACGCAGCCGACACAGTCTCGGTGCTGCTCAACAACCTATATACGACCACCCTGTCCGGCAGCCCCGCTACCGGAACAATCCACTACAGCGTCCCGACTCCGTCGCCGACCCCGACCGCGAGCGCAACCGCGACCCCGACGGCGACTTCAACCTCGACAGCGACGGCCAGTCAGACAGCTACGACAACATCAACGGCAACGCCGACGGCCACATCAACCGCAACCGCCACTTCGACCGCAACCGCCACTTCGACCGCAACCTCGACCGCGACAGCAACAGCAACAGCAACATCGACGGCTACTGCAACCGCGACCGCCGTTGCGACGGATACGCCCACCGCTACGGCTACCTCGACGTTAACTGCAACACCAACGGTTACAGCCACGACTACAGCGACCGCCACGCCGACCGCGACGGCGACTCCAACTGTGATCATCGTCAACAACACCACCGATCCGGCAAGTACGTCAGGCAACGGTTTCTGTACCCTGCGCGAAGCAATCGACAACGCGAACAGCCCGGGCGCGGATACGACGGGTCAAGACTGCGTAGTCGGCACCAGCACTGACACGATTAATTTCAGCGTCAGCGGCACAATCACGCTAGGCAGCGCCCTTCCAGCTGTTCAGAACACCCTGACGATCGATGGCACCGGCGAAACGATCACTATCGATGGTGCGAATCTTTACGAGATGCTGAATGTCACGTCGGAACGCGCTGTGCTCAATCTGAACGCGCTGACGATCGCGCACGGCAATGCGACCGTAGGTGGGGGCGTCTCTAACATCGGAACGATGACCGTCAGCAACAGCACGTTCTTCGGTAATTCTGCGAGCTATGCCGCTGGCGGCATCGAAAACGCCGGCACGTTGACCGTAAGCAACTGCACGTTTTCCGGCAATTCGGGCGGAGACTACGGCGGCGGCATCTATAACGACGACGGCGCAACGCTGACAGTCACCAACAGCACCTTCTCCGGCAATAGCGCCGGCGGCGGTGGCGGCATTTTTAGCGATAGCGCGGTCACCCTCACCAACAGCACCTTCTCTGGGAATAGCGCCAATACCGGTGGCGCCATCGTAAACAACAGCGCGCTTACCATGACCGTCACCGGTGGCATTTTTGCCAATAGCACCTCGGGCGGAAACTGTTCAGGCGCGATCACTAACGGCGGCTACAACATCTCCGACGATAGTTCTTGCGGTTTCGGCAGCAGCACCGGTGCCAGTGACCAGACGATAGGCGATAGAGTCAATCCTCTGCTTGATCCCAACGGCCTGCAGAACAACGGCGGGCTAACGCAAACTATCGCGCTTTGGTCAACCAGTCCGGCGATCGCTGCGATTCCGCAGGCACAGTGCCCCGCAACCGACCAGCGAGGAGATCCGCGACCCGCAGCCGGCCAGACCGCTTGCGACATCGGAGCCTTCGAGGGATCGATACCCGCTCCAACACCGACTGCTACCGCCACGCCGACCACAACCGCTACGGCTACCCAGACCGCGACTGCGACGTCAACCGCAACCGACACGCCGACCGCAAGTGCGACGGCGACCGACACCGCCACAGCGACTGCGACAGTCACGGCGACTGATACTCCGACCTCCACCGCGACGGTAACGGCGACTGCCACCACAACTGCAACCTCCACGGCCACTGCGACCGCAACCGATACTGCGACTGTAACCGCAACTTCAACGGCGACTGCAACCGACACGCCAACCGCCACTGCAACTGACACCGCGACGGCAACCGCTACGCCGAGCGCAACCGCGACGGCTACTCAGACCGCGACGCCATCACCGACGGCGACCGCAACTTCAACCGCTACGGCAACTGCAACCTCGACGCCGACCGTAACAGCGACCGCCTCGCTCACGGCGACTGCTACTGCAACCGCAACCGCGACACCTACGGTCACCGCCACGCCGACGGCTATCCCGACTACCTCGATGACCGTGACGGCGTCACTCGGGTTCGGCAATGTAGCCGTCGGGCAGACGCTGACGAGCACCGTTACCATCTACAATACTGGCGCGACCCATCCATTGATCGTCTCGAGTGCGATAGCGTCCGACTCTGAATACACCTTGAGCGGCACCGGCACCTGCGGCGCGATTCCAATCACCGTCGCGCCCAAAGCGAATTGCACGATGGGAGTGTCGTTCACTCCTGACGCAGTAGGCGCGCACTCGGCATCGCTGACGCTGAGCGACAACACGACCACCAGCCCGCAGCATGTGAGCCTCACCGGCACCGGCATCGCAGGTCTGACGCTCACGAAGAGCAGCCTCGTATACGGTGACGTAGAGTTCGGCGCTACCGGCGTGAATGTCTTCAGCGTGGTCAACAACCAGACCCAACCGGTGACGCTGACCGAAAGCTTCAGCGGGACCAACTTCGCTGACTTCACCATTACCGGAGGCTCCTGCACCGGTACTCTTGCCGCCAAGACGGCATGCTCGATCACTGTGACATTCACGCCAAGCGTGCTGGGAACTGAATCCGCGACGCTGTCGGTCGCCGACAGCCCCGATCCGATGAGTCCCTACCCGGTCGATATAACTACCGGCCCAACGATCCCGGCGACCGTCCTGCCGGCCACGCTTGCCTATGGCACCCTGACCGCGAGGGTCCCGTCCAAGACGCTGAACACGACAGTCACCAACAAGTCACCATTCTCGCTGCCGCTAGGCGAAAGCATCATCAGCAGCCCGAACTCGAGCGACTTCGCAGTGACCGGCGGCACCTGCACCGCGACCGCATCGCCAAACGCAAGCTGCACGATCGCGGTCACATTCACCCCGACGGCAGGCGGCTCGTCGGAGAGCGCAAGCATGGCGGTAACGATCGGCAACGATCCAACCAGCCCGCACAACATCACCCTCACAGGAACAGGACCTTAGGGCTGGCAAGAATTTAACACTGGGGCAGGGGCCACCCTGCCCAGGAAGCTCGATAAGCCGAAAGCGCATCGCGATGAACAGCGAGCCGTCTTCAACGTGCCGGAGGGAGAAAACTCGAGCCATAGACGAGCGGGCCACTTCAAGGCGCTTTCGGACGATGTTATCGAGACCATCATCGAGCACGCTTCGAACGCGCCGCATGAAGCGAGCGGCATCACGATGATGTACTGGCACCAACCGTGGTGTGCGAGGCCTCACGAGAATGCTTCTGGTTTTCGACGCATCGGCTTCGAGTTCTGGGTCTATTCCTATCGGTGCAAGGCCTCTGGACAGCAGAAGTCATGGGACTTGGTCGAGGAGTTCTATCGCGCAATGGAGCCGAGCTCGAAAGTTGCGGATGAGGAACGCGATGGCGTGATCGCGTTCGACGCCCACGCCTCATGTCAGCCACGAAGCCTGTGAAATTTCAGAAACGTTTGAGTCACTGTTGCCTGGCTTTCGACATTTCACAAAACCTCCATCCGTCATTGGCGCCGCAATACGGCCCAGGTTGAACTCGCGGTGACCGCGGCCTGTCCGTTCTCGCCCGCCACCTGTGCCTCGAGAAAAGCGAGCGAGCGACTGCGACGAATTACCTTCGCGCTTCCATGGAGCAGACCCGGAACGAGCGCGCTCAGAAACGTAACTTTGAACTCGGCGGTCATCGCCAATTCTCCGACTTCCAACACCGAGGCGATCGCGGTCGAGAAAAGTTCGTCGATGAAAACTGCAAGGTATCCGCCCTGCAGAGTGCCGAACGGGTTTAGTGCAGCGGCCGGCTGGTGACTCCAAACCCATCGCGATGTTCCCGCGCCGAACTCCACGGGAGACATGCCTAGCGCAAGATTCGGCGAGGAATATTCAACAGCGCGATTCTCGCGTATGAGTTGGTTGAGCTCTACCAGCGGTCGCCGGCTACTAGAATCAGACAAGCGTAAGTGCTCCACATTTTCGCATGACCATTTTCCGACTCCAATAACGCACGCGTGCGTGGCGAACGAATGATTCTACAGCAGGAGGCACCGATGAAGGCAATTCAATTTGACCGCCTCGGCGGACCCGAGGTGATGGAATTGCGCGAAGTGCCGATGCCGGGACAACGACCCGGCATGGTGATCGTCAAAAATCGCGTCATCGCACTCAACTACGGCGACGTCTTCTTCATCAAGGGCCAGTACCTGGTGAAGCCGGTTTTCCCCGACATTCCGGGGATGGAAGCGGCCGGGGTGATCGAGGCCATGGCGCCGGATGTCACCGGACTGGTGCCGGGGATGCGCGTCGCCTACATCGGCATGGGCGCGTATGCGGAGTTCACGCGAATACGTGCCTCGCGGATCATTCCAATTCCCGACACGACCACCTTCGAGCAGGCCGCGGCATTTCCGATTGCGGTCCTGACTGCATGGCATCTTATTCATTCGTGTCACAACACCACCGCGAATCAAATCGTCCTGGTGCATTCGGCGGCGGGTGGAGTGGGAATCGCGGCGGTTCAGATCGCGCGCGCGGCCGGCGCACACGTGATCGGGACCGTATCAAGCGATGACAAAGCAGCCCTCGTCCTGAAGTTCGGCGCGCAGAACGTCATCAACTACGCAACGCATGATTTCGCCGCTGAGACGATGCGCATCACCAACGGCCGCGGCGTTGATCTGATCCTCGACGCAGTCGGGAAGCCGACGTTCGAGAAGGGTCTCACCTGCCTCGCGCCCTTCGGCCATTTGATCTTATACGGAAGCGCCGGCGGAGCGCCGGATCCAGTCGATCTTCGCCGTCACCTCCTCGCGAAGTCGCTCAAAGTCAGCGGCTTCGTCGTCCCGATGGTCTATGCGATGGGCGAGATACATCGGCGCGGACTCGATGCGGTTTTCCAGCTCGCGCGCGAGGGTCAGCTTACGATTCCGATCGGCGGAACCTTCGCGCTCGCAGACGCCGTAGAGGCGGTGCGCTTCCTTCAATCGCGCCGCTCCACTGGCAAGCTCCTGCTGATTCCCTAGACGTGCGCCTAAGCAGAGCATCATCAGCCCGGGACTCCACGGCGATCCGAAGCCTCCATTGGCCAGCACGTTGTTGTCGGTGCCCATCACTAACTGAATATCGTTCCCTTCGACACTGTGCGGACACGACGTAGCTGATCACCTGCGCTTCCGTGGGGTCAATTTGAGAAATGCTCGGGTTGCTCATGCCGACGGCGGCATCATGCCGCAACTTCATAGCGACCTCCCTGGGGACTACTCGCCGCTTCGAATTTCCAATGGCGGAGTGTGAGGTATCTTGACGTACACAAAGCGGATGAGCCAACTTCCCAGCAAAAGAGAAATCAGAGCGCCACATATGAAGATCAAACCGTCGTTTAGGAAAGTCAGACCCAGAGGGATCAGGGTCCCGGCAGCGAACATGAGTACGCCAACGAGCCACTGTTGTCCGCGGGTGTACAGTCGCGCATGAGTCGGTCGCAGGTTCGCAAACAACAGTCCTAAGGGAATCAGGTTGAGAACGAGCAGCACGATGAAGGCGATGCGGAGTATGGCGGTTGCCTGCGGTTGCCCCATCAGGGCGGACAGGACCAGCAGCTCGCCGCAGCCCATCAGGAGGGCCGAATTTGTGAGATAGCCCCCCATCCAGCGCGCGTCCTTCCAGCCTGGTTGCGCGTTGGTGCTGAGCAAGACGCCCTTGTAGGCCGCGGAACCGAAGCCGAACGGCAATGCCACGACCACTGCGAGTATGCGAGCCCGCTCGAAGTCTATCCCCAGTTCGCTCAGCACGCTGAGCGCTGCCGCCGCCGTCAGAGGGAGCGAGAAGATCACCAGACACCACGTCCCCACTGACATGGGCGAACGCGGCTTGAAGACCCTGAGCATGTGATGGAAGCGCAACGGATCGCCGAGATCGGACACCAGCAATCCCAGGTCAACGAGCAAGAGAGCAAGAGCGACCGGATAAGCCACTTTCGCCACGGGAGTGAAGACCGCAGGCGCCGCCAACTCGCTCACGGCAGCAGCCATGAAGAGTCCGGTCGCCATGCCGTTGAGCAGAGCGTCCCACGCGATCAAGCCATGCCAGCCCGGCACCTTGGTCACTGGCAGGTGCGCGTAGCCGCTCTCGCCCGGCATTTCAGGACCTCAAAAGAAACACCACCACGAACAGTGCAACGATAGCGGCCAAGCCGCCCGCGATAGAACGAAAGTAGTCTCCCATCATGTGCAGCCATGGATTGAATGGGTTGTCCGGCAGGCCATAAACGGAAGGGCGATCGACCAGCAGATAGAACGAATGCAGCTCGGAATAGGTATCAGTAGCGGCGTCGCCATAAAGGTACGCCTCGGGGACTCCGCGTCGATAAAGTTCCTCGACGCGCTTGCGGGCCATCTCGCGCAGCTCGTCGACCGGGCCGAAATGGATTGACTGGGTCGGACATGCCTTGGCGCAGGCTGGCTCGAGACCGTCGCGCTGGCGATCGTAGCAGAGCGTGCATTTGTGCGAATGACCGCCGACTTTGTCGCGAGTGATGACGCCGAACGGGCATGCCGCTATGCAGCACGAGCAACCGTTGCAGATGTCGGCCTGAATATAGACGTTCTCGAACTCGTTATGAATGATGGCGCCCGTCGGGCATGCCTGATGACAAGGGGCTGCGAGGCAATGCTTGCAAACGTCGCTCATCATGAGCCAGCGGTTGTGATCTGACACCGTGACATCCAGGGAGCCACGTTCGGCGGACGATCCCTCGCCGAATTGCTCGATGAACTTCACATGGCGCCACGTTGTCGCCGACAACTCCGCCGTATTGTCGTAGCTATTGCCGGACCAGTTAAACCCATCCGAGGGCAGTTGGTTCCACTGCTTGCACGCCACCTCGCAAGCTTTGCAGCCGATGCATACGGTGGTGTCCGTGTAAAAGCCGGTAGGTGGACGAGGCTTCGGCGGTTCACCATAGCGGAACGGATAGATCAGGCGTTGCACCAATTGCGACACTAAGCCGCGCGGCGGATCGCTGGTCTGGAGCAACGCGGATAATTGCTTTTCCCTACTTGCCATGTCCGAGCTTCCCTTCTGGTTGGGCGCTGGCGGGTGTGTCCGGGATCGGATCGAGCGTCGGCCAAGGTGCCGCGGCCACGGTCGGTTGTGGAGCGTGGCCTTCGAGCCGTCCGGCTTCGACCTGGCAGGCGAACGCCTTGGATTCGTGCATGCTCACGTTCGGGTCGGCCAAAAGCGCGGTCAGGTCGTTGGCGTTGGAGCCGACGACCTCCCCGGCAAAAGCCCAGTGGAAGGGGAGACCGATCTGATGGACCACGCGCCCTTCGACAACAAAAGGCCGCAGCCGCCGCGTCACCATCGCGCGGGCCTCGATTCGACCGCGCGCCGTTCTAATCGTCATCCAGCCGCCGTGAACAATACCGCGCTCTGCCGCCAGCTCCGGACTCAGCTCGGCGAACATCTCTGGTTGCAATTCGTTGAGCCAGCTATTGAAGCGGCTCATCGGTCCGCTCAGGTAATGCTCAGTGAGACGGAACGTCGTGGCCACCACCGGATAGTCCGCTGTCGGCGAGTGGGCGATATGGTTCAGCGGCCCCTCGAACAGGCGAACCGTTGGGTTGGAATTGTGTTTGGGATAGAGCAGGTTGCCCAGCGGCGACTCGACCGGCTCGTAATGCGTCGGCAGAGGACCGTCCTTGATGCCGGGGGAGTACAGCCAGCCAAGGCCGTCGCACTTCATGGTGAAGGGATGGTTGCCGGCGATGGCCGCCATGCCCGTGGCTCCCGGAGGGGGTTTGTAATCGGGCGGCTTGTCCAGCTCGAAGTCCGGTTTGTCGAGTCCGACCCAGCGCCGCTTCTCGAAGTCCCACCAGACCAATTTTTTGCGTTCCGACCAAGGGCGGCCCTCGGGGTCGGCCGAGGCGCGATTGTAAAGGACGCGGATATTGTTCGGCCAGGCGAAGCCCCATTCCGGCGCGAACGGGTCATCCGTGATCTTGCGCTCATTCGTCCGATTGCGGCCCGGCTCGGGGAAGACTCCGCTGTAGACCCAGCATCCGCATGCCGTCGTGCCGTCATCCTTCAACTCCGAGAAACCGCTCACTAGACGAGGCCGCCCGCTGTGCGGATCAGTTTCATCCAGTCGGTGACCGTTGATCTCCATGAGAACCTTCTCAAGGTCCGGTTCCCCTTCTATGCGGCTGAGGGTGCCATCGGGCAGACGCGGTTGCTCGTCGAAGTCGTAGTCCCAGGTGAGGTTAAGGAGCGGCTGGTCCTTGGGATCAGTCGAGCCGGCGTAGAGCTGCTTCAGGCGCTTACCGAGGTTGTAGAGAAACCAGGCGTCCGAACGGCAATCGCCGGACGGATCGAGGGCCTTGTTGTGCCATTGGAGCAGCCGTTGCGTGTTGGTTAAGCTGCCCTCCTTCTCCTGAGCGGCAGCCGCAGGGATGAAGAAGACCTCGGTCTTGATCTCGGATGGTGGCGGCGCATTGGGGTCGTTCTTCCAGAAGAGAGCGCTCTCAGTCTGGAACCAGTCGAGAACTACCAGCCACTCGAGGTTGCGCAGGCCGGCGCGGTGCAGACCGGCGTTGGGTCCGCCGCCCGCGGGGTTCTGCCCGGTCAGGAAGTATCCTTTGACCCCTCCCTTCGACATGCGATCGAAGTAGGCGAGTGCCGAGTAGTCGGCGTCGACGCGCGGTATCCAGGAGAACGCGAAGTCGTTTTCCGGCGTGGCGGCGTCGCCGTACCACGCCTTGAGCAGGCTGACAATATATTTGCTGAAATTCGCCCAGCCGCCGGTGGCCATCCCTTCGTGCACGATATAAGAACTCAACTTCTCATGCGTGCCGTCGTATGCTGCCGGTTGCGGCAGGTAGCCGGGCAGCGTGTCATACAGGGTCGAGACGTCGGTCGCACCTTGGATAGTAGAGTGACCGCGCAGGGCCATAATGCCGCCGCCGGGCCGACCGACATTGCCGAGCAACAGTTGCAGGATGCCGGCAGTACGTATTATCTGCACGCCGGTCGTGTGCTGGGTCCAGCCCAGCGCATAGGCGATGCAGGTGGTCCGGTCGCGTCCGGAGTTGCTGCAGAGCAATTCCGCCACGCGCATAAATTCTTCTACCGTACAGCCACACACCTCGGAGACGACCTCCGGCGTGTAGCGGGCGAAGTGCCGACGCAGGATCTGCATAACGCAACGCGGATGCTGCAAGGTCGGGTCGCGCAATTCGGCTGTCCCGTCCTTGGACGGAGAGGTGTGTGGTTCGGCGTTGCCGTCCATTCCGTGGCCGTGAAGCCCATGCCTGCCTTTCGCGGACTTCGCCTGACTCGTATCCTTGGAAGCGTCCTGCTCCGCCTGGCGGCCGTTCCCAGGTTCTTCGTAGCCCCAATGACCCTGCTGGGCGTCATAGGCGTCGTCCTGCGAATCGAAGCCACTGAAAAGGCCGGCGAGATCTTCGGTATCCCGGAACCCTTCCTCGATGATCGTCGAAGCATTGGTGTAGGCCAGGACGTATTCGTGAAACCAACGGTCGTTGGATAGGACGTAATTCACGAGGCCGCCGAGGAAGGCGATGTCGCTTCCGGATCGGATGCCGACGTAGACGTCGCAAACGGCCGACATGCGCGTGAAGCGCGGATCGACATGGATCAGGGTCGCGCCCTTCTCCTTGGCCTCCATGGGCCAGCGGAAGCCGACAGGTTGAGCCTCGGCCATGTTTGATCCCATGAACAGGATACAATCGCTATTGGCCATATCCTGCTGATAGTTAGTGGCCGCGCCGCGGCCAAAGGAGGCGCCCAGACCGGGCACCGAGGCGCTGTGTCATATCCGCGCCTGGTTCTCGATCGACACCACTCCTAACCCGCCACCGAACAGCTTCTTGATGAGGTAGTTCTCCTCATTATCTATCGTTGCCCCTCCCAACGTACCGATGCTGCGCACCGAGTTGAGCAAGCGGCCCTGTTCGTCGCGCGTCGTGAAATCGGCGTCGCGGGTCGCCTTGACGCGCTGGGCAATCTGGTCCAGCGCCCAGTCCAGTGTCCGCGTCTCCCAGTGATCGGAGTTGGGAGCGCGATACAGGACATTGCGGACGCGATGCGAATTGACGGTGAGCTGATAGGCGTTCGCCCCTTTGGGGCATAGGTGGCCGCCGCTGATAGGACTATCAGGATCGCCCTCAATGTCGATGAGCTGACCGCTCTTGGTGTAGATGAGCTGTCCGCAACCGACGGCGCAGTAAGGACAGACGCTCTCAACGACAGTGGCGCCGCGCAGCCGCGAAGCCTTGTCCAGCGTCTGTAAGCTGAACGGTTCCCGAGAAATTTGTGGCCGTTTGGTCAGAGGGAAGCGGAACATAGCGATTTCTCCTTTGAGAACTTCTTCGTTCAGAGGTAGATGACTCCGTTGCACACCAATGATGAAATAGGTGGCTATCTTTTCGCTTCAATAGACATCAGAGCCTCTTCTTTGTGAGAACATGGCGGTATGCGAACGCGAAGTAGCCACTGACGAGCAACATTCCGGGAATGAACCATACCAACCCAATACTCAGTCCATAGCTCGTGGTCGCGGCGTTGTAGATCGTTAAACCGTTTTGTGTGCCGCTGATCGCTGGCAGCAGATTAGGGTAGTGCCCAAATGCAGCCGCGGCTAGCATAGCCAGTATGTATCCCGAGGAGTACAGGAATGCGGTGTGATCGCTACCGGCACGGCTCGCGATCCTGACGCCCACAAGAGTGCCCAAAGCAGTCAGCGGTAAAATCAGACCCAGCGGACGCTCCAAGTAGCGAGCGGAAAAATGAGGCAGGGTGAATGGCACTATTATCATTACGGCGATGGTAAACAGTACTGCGACGGGCCAGACCAGACCCGCAAAATCCCGGGCGCGCATTTGCAGATCGCCCCCGGTCCGCATCGCAGCCCACAGGCTGCCCTGCATTGCCAGCGCGACGACGCTCGTCAGGCCCAAAACAATAGTGAACCAGTCGAGAATGCCTGCGACTGGGCCGACGCGAAAATCGGTCCAGAGCGGAAGAAAGAACCATCCGTTGGCGTCGACTGGAACTCCACGAATAACGTTTCCAAGAGCTACACCAAAGAATAACGCGAGTAGCAAGCTGGCTCCGGCGAATACCACATCCCAAAAAGGTATCCACACGGGATTGTCGATATGATTGCGAAATTCGATCGCGATGCCGCGCAGAATGAGTAACCAGAGAACCATTATAAGTGGCAGGTAGAAGCCGCTGAAACTGGAGGCATAGAGCA
>Ga0209420_1000259_pt1 | contig 31095 bp, 31 predicted proteins | sample BlaSpr_A8_OM1_O1_FD_187972 | JGI IMG/M metagenome (GOLD analysis project Ga0209420, IMG submission 187972) | Forest soil microbial communities from Thunder Bay, Ontario, Canada - Black Spruce, Ontario site 2_A8_OM1_O1 (SPAdes) (version 2) | ecosystem: Environmental > Terrestrial > Soil > Boreal...
CCCATCCAGCTCGACATCACCAGCCTCGCTCAGGCAAAGGACACCCTCTTCCATCCCTTCACAACCACCATGATTGAGATCTATCTCGAACGCGAGCCCACCCCACTCAACCAAATCAGCACGCTCTTCGGATTCCTGGCGAATGGAACGCCCAGGTCATGAGCGCAGCGCGGTATCGAGCCGCGCTCGTGAGCCGCAGGGTGCCGAATTCGCTGCCTTTGGAAGCAGCCGCTCCTATTCGTAGCGCAGCGCTTCCAGCGGGTCCACTCGCATAGCGCGCCGCGCAGGGATGTAGCAGGCCGCCAGCGCCACTACTGTGAGCACAACCGTAACGCCCACAAAGGTGACCGGATCGGTCGGCCTCACGCCGTACAGCAGCCCCGCCATCAGGTGCGACACAATCAGCGCCGTCACCAGTCCCACACCGTACATCGCGGGGAGCTGGTCCACGATTCGCAGCAGATTCCTCGCCAGCGCCTGTTGCACGCCGATAGGCCGGCCTGAATCATGGATCACGCGGATGTGAATCCAGCGCTTCCCGGGCGTTTGGCCATTCCACAGCGCTTCGAACAGCGCGAAATAGGCGTAGTAGATAAAAAAAGCGGCGAAGATCACCACGGCTTCGACCCACGAGCCCAGCGCCGCCACGATCGCCCGCGTGAAGTTCAAAAGCAGTGCGCCGATCAACAAAAGAACCAGACCTGCAGCGATCTGCAGCAATGTGTCCAGCACCATCGCCAGACACCGGCTGCCCACTCCGGCAAGCGGAAAATCCAGCGCCGTTTGCTCCGGCGTTTCGATGGTAAGCTTATCGCCCCAGGAACCGGGCCACTGGTCCGACGACACCGATGCCCTCCGCTCGATGGCTCAATAAACGGCGTCCCCACTGGACGCGGCTGACCGAACTGGTCGAGCGCGCCGGACGCGGCGGGGTCCGCGCATTGTCACACAAAGAGTTGCAGGAACTCGGTCTATTATACCGGCAAGCCGCTTCCGATTTGGCCGCCGTGCGCGAAGATGCGCTCGAAGAGAACCTGGCCCGTTCGCTCAACCAATTGCTCGCGCGCGCTCACAATTTGCTGTACGCGGGGCGTGGACATTCCGGCTGGGGCATCGTGGAATTCTATCGCGATACTTTTCCGCGAATCTTTCGCGAGACATTTCCCTATACGCTCGCGGCCACCGTGCTTTTCGTTATGGCCGCCCTGATGGGTACGCTGCTGTGCTTCCACGATCCTAGTTTTGAACGCTACATTCTGCCGCCGCAGATGATCGAGAGTATCCAGGCGCATAAGATGTGGACGGAATCGGTGCTGACCATTCAGCCCATGGCCTCAAGCGCCATCATGACGAACAATCTCTCCGTCTCCTTTACCACCTACGCCCTGGGCATCCTGGCTGGAATCGGCACGGTCTATATGTTGTTGCTCAACGGCCTGATGATCGGCGTGGTGGGCGTGGCGTGTTACGAAGGAGGAATGTCGGGGCCGCTGTGGAGCTTTGTGGCGCCGCACGGCGTGCTGGAACTGCCGGCCATCTTCATTGCCGGTGGCGCGGGACTCGTGCTCGCTCGGGGGCTGCTTTTTCCTGGGCTGCTCTCACGGCGCGAATCGCTCGCGCTCGCAGGTAGCGAAAGCGTTCGCTTGGTGTTGGGCGTGATCCCCCTGCTGCTGATTGCCGGGACGATCGAGGGCTTTCTTTCGCCCACGCATCTGCCGCCGATGCTGAAGTACGTCTTTGCCGCCTCGCTTTTCACAATGCTGCTGCTTTATCTCTTCCGCACTGGCCGCAGCAAGCCGCCGGCAGCCACCGCGCCAGAAGTGTTTCACGTGAAACAAAAATAAGTCTCATGGCCACAAGTAGTTGACCTGACGATTTCGAAACCCAGTTCCTCTTGGGCGTTCGAAAGCTTTAAAGCAGGCCGCGTTCCTTTGTTTCCAGGTAATGGTTTACCAGCGTGGTGCTAAGGCCGCTGGGCGCTAGCTCGAGCGCCAGAATTCCCTGCTGCCGCATGCGCCGCAACAGAAGCTCCCGGCGGTGAATCATTTCGAGCGCGGCCGCGTGTTCGTACATCTGCTCGACATCTGCAGGAGGCGTGCGGCCAAGTTCTCCGAGTTCCGGCTGGCCGATCACTCCGAAGAGCACCAAGTGCTTCCCGGACATCTGCATTACGCCCTCGATCACCTCTGGTGTCGCCGGCGTCTCGGAAAGATCGGTCAGCCAGACGATCAGGCTACGGCGCGATTGGTGCGCAAGCAGGTATCCCGCCGCGCGCAGGTGATTGGCCTCAAAAGGCTCGGCATGCGTCATGGCCAGCCGCTCGATCAACGCACGCAAGTGCGCCGAGCCGCGCCCGGGCGCCACGTGCTGCTGGATGCGGCGTCCATAGGCGATCAGACCCACGTTGTCGCCGGAATAGAGCGCCACCTGCGCCAGGCTAAGCGCCGCGTTCACGGCATAATCGAGCTTGCTCGGCCCGGCTACGCGTGCGCGAAGTAGCCGCCCGGTATCGAGCACGATCCAGACGGTCTGGCTGCGCTCCACCTGATGAACCTTCGTCACGAGGTGTGCGCGGCGGGCGGTTGCCGTCCAGCAAATGTCGCGGTATTCATCTCCCGAACGGAACTCTCGGAGGCTTTCGAATTCGCGTCCGAATCCCCGATGCCGCTTCAATCGCTTTTCGAGCTGGACCTGGCGGCTCCGAATCAGATAGAGCATGGCGCGCCGGGACTCTTCAAAATTCGGGTAGACGCGCACGGTTTGCGACAGCTCGACCGTCGCCCAGCGCTCGGCGATTCGAAAAACGCTCTGGTAACGCAGATAAACGGGGCCAAAATTCGCGTCTCCCCGTTCGCCTGGCAGGAGAGCATATTCCGCATGGCCGCTGAGGCCCGCATCGGCGTGGATCTCGACGTCCGGTGGCGTGTTGCGCAAAGCCGGCGGGACATCGTCCACGAGCCGCGCATAGACTCCCACGCCGCCGTGATTTTCGAGCGCCAGCGAGATCAAGCTTTGCGTCCCGAACGCGGCAGGCGCCGTCCAGTTCCGCGAAACGGCAAGTTGCGAGGCGCGCGGCAGCCGGAAAAAGTCCCAGCACCAAAGCGCGATGGCCAGCGCATCCCATGCAAACATCGCGTAGATAAATCGCGGCTCCCACCACGCCGGCGCCAGCCAAACCAGCCCAAGCAATAGCACCAGATAAAAACGCGGACCAAATCCAGCGCTCCAGCCTGGACCCTTTTCGGCTTGTGCCAAGCGAGTGGGCGGAACGAGCTGTCCCGGTGCGGCAAGGCTCGGTTTGGCAAGAGCGCTCATGAATTTGTGACGGAAGGAAAAATGTTCATCCGCGATTACTTCGGCACTTCGACCGAGGCGAGCAACTCCGTAACGATCTGGTCCGCGGAGACGCCCTCGAGATCGGCTTCGGGCTTCAGCAAGAAGCGATGCCGCAGCACCGATGGCGCCACCGACTTCACGTCATCCGGAATGAGGAAGTCACGGCCGTCCATTGCGGCGGTCGCTTTGGCTGCGATCAGCAGGTTCACCGCCGCGCGAGGGCTCGCGCCTAAGCTGAGCGACGGCCATTCGCGGGAGCGCCGCGCGATAGAGGTCACGTAGCGCAGCAGCGCCGGCTCGACGCGCACGGCCGCAACCTCGGAGCGAGCTTCCGCAAGCCAGGCTTCTGAAAGCGGCTCGAACGCCAGGCGATCGAGCGCGTGCGCATCAAAACCCTGATGATGATGCTCGAGGATCGTGGTTTCTTCCTCGGCCGTGGGATAGCCAATGCGTATTTTTACCAGAAAGCGGTCGAGTTGCGCTTCGGGAAGCGGATAAGTACCTTCAAATTCGATCGGGTTTTGCGTGGCAAATACGGTAAAGAAACCCGAAAGCGCATGCGTCTTGCCGTCAATGGTGGCTTGGCGTTCCTCCATGGACTCAAGCAAGGCTGATTGGGTGCGCGGCGGCGTGCGGTTAATTTCGTCCACCAGCAGCAGGTCCGTGAAAATCGGCCCGCGATGCAACGCGAAGCTTCCCGCCTGCAGGTTGTAAACGTTGGTGCCCAACACATCCGCGGGCATCAGGTCCGGAGTGCATTGCACGCGGCGAAAATCGAGTCCGCCAATCCGGGCCAGGGTCTTCACGGCTAGCGTCTTCGCGAGGCCGGGAACGCCCTCGATCAACGCGTGTCCGCCACACAGAAGCACCAGCAATAATTGGTCCACCGGCTCCGCCTGCCCAACGATCACGCGCGCCATTTCGCTGCGAAAGTGGCGCGCGAGGCGTGCTACCTGCTCTGCCATGAAGTTCTCTCCTGGAAGCCCGTGCGAGCCAGTTGCAGCAGGCCGGTGTAATGTTCAAGCGAGTCCACCACTTGCAGCGCGTCGTCGTCTTTCAACGTGGGGTCGGCTGACGCCCGCTCGGCGCGTTGCAGCGCGTCGTAAAGACCGGGTTCGCGCCAGCCCAGCCGTTCGCGCGCCGCATCATACATCTCCTGCACGCTAGCGGAGATTGGCAAGGCTAGCCGCCGCGTCAATAGGTATCGGAACCGCTGCCATTCGGTTTCCACCGCGCCCGAGGCGGCATGCGCCCGGTGATAGAGCGCCCCCAACGTCTCGACGAATTCGAGGGGCGAGAGCCGCGATTCCACCACCGCGTTGCGGCGGGGCCCGGTCCGGCGGCCGTATCCCACCAGCATCAAAATGTAGAGCAATCCGGCCTGCGCCAGCGCCCAAACTACCGGCGTACCCGCCAGATACCCGGCCAGGGATTTGTGCTCGCCGTGATAATACTCGTCCCAAAGAATCCGCGTATCTTTCGACGCGGCCAGCGAATTCAGCAGCAAGCCGAGATTCCCCGTGCGCGCGATGCCCGAATTTTGCAGCGGCATAGCGCCCGCCCACCAAATCACTTCCCCTTGGCCGAGCGAATACTCCACGACGACGTCGCGGCCTTCTTTGCCATAAAGCGGCAATCCCAGCTCGCGTGAATTCACCCAGCGCACCGGAGCCGACATAGTGATTTCTGGAGCGCCCTGCGTGATCGGACTGGCAGCAATAGCCGGGTACGTTTGCGTGATCGCGGCTACGGGACTTACGTCCGCGGTGCCCGCCGGGGAAAGATCGCGCGCATCGGGCGCGATTTTGCGTTCGATCGGCAGATCGCGGGCCGCCGAAGGCCCCGTGGCAACGAGACGCCCGCCATTTCGAAGGAACGCTTCCAGGCTATCGCGATCTCCCTGCCCAAGGCTGGAATTATCCGGTTCCGCCAGCACAAGCACGAGATTTTTCGAATCCTGCGGCAATTCCGTGAGCGGCACTTCCGAGCGTTCGATCGGATAACCCATTTCGCTCAGCAACAAATAGGCTGCCTTCGCGCCGTTTTCGGCTGCGGAATAGCTCGAAGCGTCGGGACCCGGCGCGGCTTCCGGCGGCTCGATGATCGCGGTCGCCGCAATCAGCAGCACCAGCAACGTGAGCGCTACGATGACGAGTTTGCGGTCTGCGCGTTCGAGGGGAACTGGCATCCCAGACTCTCCAATTGCGTCACGGCGGCGCGAAAATCCTCCTGCGTCGCGGGCTGATCGGCATACCAAACGGTTTCGAGCGTCCGCGTCAAGGCACCCAGCGCGTCCACCCGGCGCGCGCGCGTTTCCGGATCGGCCAACGTCACCGCAGCGGCGCGTGACGCCGTGGTCTTTGGCGGTTGGCGCAACAACCTCAAATATTCGCGCGGCGTAAGCGAGCGGTCGAGCTGCCACACGCCGAGATCAGCCAGCCGGTAAACGCCCGCCCAATAGGCTGCATGGATCGCGTCGCGATAGTCGCCGCGTCCCGCCGCAGCGAGCGCCTCCCGCGCCCATTGATTCCAGGTTTTGCCTGCCGGCGGCGCTCCCGAAAGCCGCAGCGCGGCTTCGCTTCGCGCCAGCGTACGCAGCGCACGGACCACCGTCCACGCCAGCAAAATGAACGCAGCCACAATCGCGCCGTAAAGGATCAGATTCTTCACGGTGCCGGCGCGCTCGGCGCTGCCGAAGATTTTGGCCAGCAATCGCACCAGCCAGACGAGAATGCGTTCCCAAAGCTCAGCGATCCAACTTTTCTGCTGGACGATTCGACGAAATTCGCGCCGCCGAAGAATTTCGGCCAGGCGTGCCTGGGCGCCGCTTGCATCATCAGCGCCTGGCCGAGTCTCCATCTGCTCCAAATTCGCCGCCTGCGCGCGCAACAGCGCCAACCGCGCCCCGGCATCTTCCAGCCGCTGTCGCCGGAGGTTGGCATCTTTGTCGCTGGCATCGAGCGCTTCGCGAAGCCAATTTGTGGGAATCTGGTAGCGCTGGCCGTCCGTCTGAACAACCCACGCTGGGGGTATTGCTTGCGCGGCATCGTGTTCCCTGCCCGAAGCGAGTGTGGCGTTGTGTACTTCAGCAATTGCGCGGTCCAGCTCCGCTCGATATTCGTTGAGGGAAAGCGGTTTTGTGTCGTCGCCTGACGGCGAGGTGGCGCCTTGCGGAGACGCCGCCGTGCTCTGTGTGAAACACAGTCCACAGCACAGTAGGCACACCAAGATCGCAGCAAAGGCCCTCTGGGTCTTCGGAACGAAAGAGGCTGCCATTCGGAGTCTCATGGAAGCGGAAGCATGCGATGAGGGAGTTTCACAGCGCTGGCGGCGCCACCTCGCCGCCCACAATCGGCGCTGTCTGCGTCTGAATCATCGCCGCCTCAATATCAAATCCCTCTTTGCGAATGCGCAGGTCGAAATAAATCAGCGCCATCGTGATCGCAAGCAACGGCCCGGTGATCACCCCGCTCAGGCCGCTCGCGACCGCCGTCACCAACTGCAACCACATCGGAATCATCTCCGAACGCAGCGCGTGTGTCGTGGTCATGACGATCAGCGGCATTGTTAGCGCCGCTGAGAGCGCCACGGCAATCAGCGCCGTAATCAGGACTCCCAGAAAAATCCGCCAGCGGTGCCCGGAAGTGAGTTGCCCGCTGCGGTTGAGAGAATCGAACACCCCGCGCTCTTCAATTAAGAGAATCTGCATCGAGACCGCGAATCGCAATAGCACCCAAGCGGCCAGCGCAAGTCCACCGAGCAGGATCGTCATAAACAGTAAAACAGCGGCAATCGGACCGATAACGCGTCCTACCGCGCCCCCTAGCACCGCTCCGCCCACGCCGGCGACAATGGCTCCCATGAGCGCACCCACAATCGCGGCCGCCAGATATAAGACAAAGGCAATCGCCCCGAGCAGCAGGCACAAACCGATGACCGCGCCTGCACGCCGAAGCGCCTGCTGATATGCGGTTTGAATCGACGCCGGACGCCGCAAATAGACGTCCGCCACCACGTAGGTGACCGCGCCGATGGCCACGACGTAAATCAGCATATGCGCGAGGTACACGAAAAAGAGCACGCTGAACCCAGAAGCCATTGCGGAGAGTGCCGTGATGGGATCGGCCGGCGGCTTCGCGGTCATGTTCTGAAACGAGCGCGCTGCCGGTGACAGCGTCCACAAAACCGTAACCAATACGCTGAAGCATTCCGGCACCACCATCACGCCACAGAACAGCCAAAAATGATTGCGATATAGCGTAAACGTGCGGTCGATCAGCTCGCCCAGGCCGAGCGGCCGCAATTCAGCTCCGGGACGATACGTGGTGGTGGCCATGCGCGGTAAAAGTATCTCTTATTGCCGCAATTGGTTTGCGCGGCGGATGACATCATAGACCCAAGACTGGATAAACGCGATTCGCCGGTAAACGGGGCGTGACTATGCGGATCATCCCGGCGGAGCCTTATGCCGCAGCGCTTTTCCCGCCAGCGCACCGGTGTATTCACCGGCTTTCACGGCGAGCGCTCCGTTGATGAACACGTATTTCATTCCTACGGATAACACTTCGGGATGCTCGTAGGTCGCTTTGTCCGCCACCGTGGCCGGATCGAACGCGATCACGTCCGCCACGTTCCCTTCCCGTAGCACGCCACGGTCGCGCAGGCCAAGCATTTCCGCAGGGAGTTCACTGCTGACGTGTACCATAAAAGGCAGCGTTATCAGCTTTTTCTCGTAGACGTATATGCGCAGCTTGCGCGGGAACGTACCGTAAAGCCGCGGATGCCCGGGAGAGCCATCAGAATCTGTCATGACCCAAGGCTGCGCCATAAAGCGCTCGACATCGGCATCGCTCATGTTGAAGGAGATCAAGCCCAGCTCATCCCAGGTTTTGTCGCGTGCAGCAGTTTGCAGAATTGCCAAAGCCGTCTCGACGGGCGGAGTTTTTCGCGACGCCGATATTTGCGCGAGAGTCTTCGCATAGAATTCCGGCACGCGCTCCGAGGTGAAAAGCAGCGTCTCCGCACCACCGCGACGCGCCAAATTGTTCTTGATCTCCGCGAGCAGCCGTTCGCGTTGCGCCGGATCGGCCAGGCGCGCGGCGATTTGCTCTGCGGTACCTTCTTGTGCCCAGGGTGGCAGCAGCGACGCCGGCAAGCTCGTGCCCGATCCCGTGTACGGGTACTGGCTCGCGGTCACGTCCTGCCCCGCGACGCGGGCCGCATTGATGCGCGCGATGGCGTCCACGCTTTTGCCCCAGACCGCCGGGCCTAGCGCCTTGATATGCGAAATGTGTACCGGCAAATGCGCTTCGCGGCCGATGCGTAGCGTCTCGTCAATCGAGCCGAGCAGGCCGATCGAGTATGAATCCTCGTCGCGCATGTGCGTGTCGTAATAGCCGCCAAACTCCGCGACCACTTTCGAAAGCTCTATCACCTCTTCGGTCTTCGCAAAACTGCCGGGCACGTAGAAAAGCCCGGTGGACATACCGAACGCACCTTCCTGCATCGCCTTCCGAACGTAGCCACGCATTTGCTCGAGCTGCGCTGGCGTGGGATCGGCATCCGCCATGCCCATGACCTGGCGGCGGACCGTGCCATGGCCCGTCAACAAGGCCACGTTCGTACCGATTCCCTGCTGTTGCCATTTGTCGAGCGTCGCCGCGATGGCAATCGGTCCGCCGCCGTCGTTGCCGGTGACGACCGTGGTCACGCCCTGCATGATGTAATTCAGATTGTTGCGGTGCGCAAGGCTTCCGAGGTAGGCGTCCGCATGCGTATGCGGGTCAATAAATCCGGGCGCGAGAATCAATCCAGCCGCGGAGAAGGTTTGCTTCGCCTGCACATGCGCGGCGCCAGCATCGCCGACGAAGGCGATTCGCTCGCCAAGAATGCCAATATCCGCGCGGCGCGGCTCGCCGCCCGTGCCATCGACCACCTGTCCGCCGGTGAGCAAAAAATCGAGCGTCTCGCCCTGCGCTGGCGGCGTGCGTCCTGCTATGGAAAGCATGGCCGAGGAGAGCAGTGCAGCCGCGAATAATACCGCTGCGCTAACGCCCAACCTCGTTGGGATCGCAGATAACTTGTTACGTGGCACCATTCCGTTTGACCGAAAACATTTCCCAAAGCTTGCTGTGCTTACCGTTGCCCAAACAACACGAGCTTTAGATCGCTCGCCGCTACGGCACTAGCATGCTCTCGCATTGCAGCAACAAGGACCACAAAAGTACCCTGAGTTTCAGGCTCATCGAGTTTGGCGCCGCGCTCCTCAAACCTGGCCAGTGCGGCTATCACTTGTGACGAAGCATAGACCGCCATGCGTGCCTTGGCGTCGGTCGTCTCCACCTTTGCCGATCGAACGGCGTCTGGGGAATTTGCGTGGGCGGCTTTCGCAGCGGCTTTCAGGTAATCGACGTACGACTGGGCTTGGAGTAATTGAAGCTGTTTTCGGTAATCTGCTGATCGAGAGAACCAATACTGCAGAGCGGCCCCAACCACAACGCCGACCAATGGGAGCACCGCCGTCCACGTGTCCATGCGCTCACATCCCTCTATACCGGGAGAGTTCGCCTCAGCTTCGTGCCGGGCGGCGAGCCTCACCCGATTAACGCTCGAACCTTTGCCCGCACCTCCGCCAACTCTAACGGAGAGAGCTTCCCTTTAGGCCTCGCGCGTCGATTTCGCCAATCGAGGCTCTTGATCTGATCGGTCAGAACCACGCTAGGCGTATCCCCCGCAACCGCAACCTCAAACGGATAATTCTTGATCTGGGTCGTCATGGGACAACAAATCGCAAGGCCGGTTTTCCTGTTGTATATCGACGGACTTAATATGACAGCCGGACGGTATCCGCTCTGTTCATGACCTGCCTGCGGGTCAAAGTTCAGCCACACGACGTCTCCTGCATCGGGCACGTACGCGGAAGGCGTCACCAAACCTCTTTGCCAACGGCCGTGCCGAAGTCGATTTCCTTATGCCGGTTGTCGCGGGTGATTCCCTTCACCAGTTCGGCAAGATCATATTCTTCGTGGCGCGCCGGTTCTATTACAATGCGACCGGATTCTTCGCGCACGTCTACCGCGTCATCCAGCTTTAGCCGCATGGCCTGCATGACGGATGCAGGGATCCGCACCGAGGCGCTATTTCCCCACTTTTTGACTACGGCCCTCATGGTGGCCTCCATATCTACAATGTATCTACATCATCGCCCACTTTGGCCAATTGTGTCAACATTGTCGATACATTCTAGTGGCCGGAAACTCTTTACTTGGCTAGTCTCGCACCGGCGAGCGTCGCCACCGCTCCCAGCGTGGTTTGCGCAGCGTTCAGCCCCAGCCGGAAATCCTTGTCCGAGTACGTGGCGAACACGTCCGTGGGCTGGTGCCACTGCGGGTCCCATCCGTTGCCGATTTGCGTCCCACGTTCGTTTTCGCGCAGGCTGATCGCGGCCACCAGATCCTGGAATGGACGCGAATCGGTATTCGTCATGTGGCTGCTGACGGCGGCGGGATAATCCGTAGCGTACTTTTCGTTGGCTTCTTCAAACTGCCAAGCAAGCGCCTGTGCCTCGGCGGCGAATTTCGAGCTCACCTGAAATTCAATGTTTACGTCCGCCTCGGGGCGCTGCTCTTTGCTCACCGTGCCATCTTCGCGCGGCATTCCGTGATCGAACATCATCATGTCGTGCTGGATCATGCCCAGCCATTTCGGTTCCGGATACTTGCCCGAGCCCGGCGGATCTTCCTTGCCTTGCAAGTCCTTGCGCTGCTCGACGTAAGCGGTCGCGCCGTTGAGTCCCGTCTCCTCGTTATTCCACAGGGCAAAGCGGATCGAGCGATCGGTCTGCACATCCGGGCTGCTCAGCACGCGCGCGACTTCCATTACCAGCGCCGTGCCCGAGCCGTCGTCGTTGGCCGCTTCGCCGTAACCAATGCCATCCATGTGCCCGCCGACAATGTACATTTCCCCCGGATGCGTGGTGCCGATCTTCGTGCAATAGACTTCTTCTCGTTCCCCCGGCGTCGAAGGCTGCGAATCGAGTTCGCGAAGTTTCGGGTCGGGCTGCGCGTTGGGGTCGTTGTTCACGCCGGTGTGCGCGTGAATGCCGCGAGGCCTGCCGCCACCCTGCGCCACGGTGGCCGGCGTCGCTCCGCGCCCCGTCCCGCCCGCAGCGCCTGCCTGCCTCGGAGGCGGTGGCTCGTAGTTGTATTTAATGCGCTGAATATCCGAGCAGCCGTAACTTCTGAGTTGTGCCTCGATCCAATCAATAGCCGCACGGTTGCGATCGGTTCCCTGCCGGCGGTCGCCAAACTGCGTCAGGCCCTTCACCGTGGCCTTGTACTTTTCCAGATTGAGGCGCCCGGCCAAAATTTGCACCGGATCGGCGGCGGCTTCGGCCTGCACCGGGGCCGTCCCGTTTATGCTTTGCGCGATGGCATACGGACAGAGCCCCAGCGTAAAACTACAAATGGCGGTAATCAGCAGCTTGGATCGCATCTGTTATCCCCCTGAATCTGTGCGTATCGATACCCGTAAAGATAACGGAGCCATTACGGCGCGGATCATGCCACACGAAAAACGCCACGCCAAGCTCTAAGCACGTGAGGTTTTGCGGAAGGGTTTCGGCCGATGCCGGCCGCTAGGCCAAGCTTTCGCGCGCGGCTCGGATGGTCGCGTCAATATCCGTATCCGTGTGCGCGGCGGAGACGAAGAGCGCCTCGAACTGCGATGGCGCGAGCAACACCCCGCGTTCGAGCATCGCCCGAAAGAAAGCGCCGAACCGCGCCGTGTCGCAGCGGCTCGCATCGCTGAAATTGCGCACCGGCTGCGAGGCAAAGAATAGCGTCATCAGCGAGCCCACGAATTGGACTTGTCCCGCAACCCCGGCGGCTGCGACCGCCGAGCGAAGCCCCTCCTCCAGACGCGCGGCGCGTTTGCCGAGCACGTCATAAAATCCGGCCGCCTCGCAAAGCCGCAACATTTCAATGCCGGCACGCATCGCCAGCGGGTTGCCGGAAAGCGTGCCCGCCTGGTAGACGTTGCCGAGCGGCGCTACGCGATTCATGATTTCGGCCCGTCCTCCGTAGGCCGCCACGGGCAAGCCACCGCCGATGATCTTGCCAAGAATCGTCAAGTCGGGCGTAACGCCGAAGAGTTTCTGCGCGCCGCCATAGCACAAGCGGAAACCTGTAATTACTTCGTCGAAGATCAGCAAAGCGCCCGCCCGCGTGGCAATTTCCCGCAACGCACCCAAGAATCCTTGCGCCGGCGGCACCACGCCCATATTGGCGGCCACCGGCTCCACAAAAATTGCCGCAATCTTGCCCGGATGCGAAGCGAAGACTTTCTCAACGGCCGTCACGTCGTTGTAAGGCACGCTGAGCGTGAGCGCGGCCATCGCTTCCGGCACGCCCGGACTAGCCGAAATCCCGAGCGTAGCCAGCCCGGAACCGGCCTGCGAAAGAAAACTGTCCCCGTGCCCGTGATAGCAGCCTTCGAATTTCAGCAGCAGATCGCGCCCGGTAAAACCTCGGGCCAGCCGCGCCGCGCTCATGGTCGCTTCCGTGCCGCTGCTGACGAAGCGAATCTTCTCGATGCTGGGTACGGCTTGCGCGATGCGTTCCGCCAATTCAATTTCAAGCTCGGTGGTAATCCCAAAGCTCGTGCCGCGCCGCGCCTGATCGGCCACCGCTGCCGCAATCGCGGGATGCGCGTGTCCCAAAAGCAGCGCGCCCCAGGAACAAACGTAGTCGATATAAGAATTGCCGTCCGCGGCCCAAAGGCGCGCGCCCTCGCCTTTGCTTGCGATCAGCGGCGCGCCGCCCACTGACCGAAACGCGCGCACGGGACTATTCACGCCGCCAACGAGCCGCTCTTCGCCGCGCAGAAATATTTCCTTAGAACGATCGCGTTTTAGGGTCAACGTGACTCCGGCACGGCTAAAGCCGTGCCCTGACGACAATCACACGCCAGCATCCGGCATAAAATTGGGTTTGACAAGCTCGGGGATTCAGCAGCCCTTCAGCCAGCGCGCGACGTCTTTGGCGTGATAGGTGAGCACCATGGTCGCGCCCGCGCGTTGAAAACTCGTCATGATTTCCAGCACCACGCGCTGCTCGTCGATCCAGCCGTTTTGCGCCGCGGCTTTTACCATGGCGTACTCGCCACTCACGTTGTACGCCGCCACCGGTACGTCGAAACGGTCGCGCACCTGGCGAATGACGTCCAAATATGGCAGCCCTGGCTTCACCATCACCATATCCGCGCCTTCGTCGAGATCGAGCGCAACCTCGCGCAACGCCTCCCGCGCATTGGCCGGATCCATCTGGTAACTGCGACGGTCGCCAAATTGCGGCGCGGATTGCGCGGCCTCGCGAAACGGCCCATAAAATCCAGAGCAATACTTCGCGGCGTAAGAAAGAATCGCCACGTCTTCAAAGCCATGTTCATCGAGCCTGCGGCGGATCGCTCCGACGCGTCCATCCATCATGTCCGAGGGCGCCACAATATCCGCTCCGGCGCGCGCGTGCGAAAGCGCCTCCGCGGCCAGGAGGTCAACCGTCGCGTCGTTCTGCACTTGCTCGCCCTTCAACACACCGCAATGCCCGTGGCTCGTGTATTCGCATAGGCAAACGTCGGTGAGCACCAGCAGTTTGAGCTGAGCCTTGCGAATCGCTTCGATAGCGCGCTGCACAACGCCATCCGGTGACACCGCCTCCGAACCGATCTCGTCTTTTTTCTCCGGCAGGCCAAACAGAATCACCGCCGGAATCCCAAGCCGCTCCACTTCGCGGCATTCCTCGACGATGCGGTCCACCGATTGCTGCGCCACGCCGGGCATCGAACTCACTTCGTTGCGCACATTCTTTCCAGGACACACAAACAGCGGATAGATCAGGCCCTGCGTGGAAAGCCGCGTCTCGCGCACAAACGAGCGCAGCAATTCCGAGCGGCGCAAGCGGCGCGGACGGTGAACGGGGAAACTCATGGCGTGCGAACTCCTTTGGGAATGCGCGAGAAATAACGAACCAGCGCCTCCACGAAAGCCGCTCCCGTGGCCTGGCGCGCCTCCACCGCAACCTCCAGCCCCGCCGCACGAATCGCGGAAGCCGTCACCGGACCGACCGCCGCAATCGTAGTACGCCGCATGGCAGCGTCGCCAATTCTATCGGCCAGATGGTGAAAAGCGGACGCGCTGAAAAAACAAATCACATCCACATCGCCGCGACGCGCCAGTTCCAGCGCTTCGGGAGCCGCCGTGCTTGTTGGCACCGTGCGATAGGCCACCACTTCCGTAACTTCAGCCCCCGCGTTGCGGAGCGCTTCGGGCAAGTCGGGCGACGCCAAATCGCTGCGCGGGAGCAGCACGCGGCGTCCTCTTAGTTGATCGTTCAACTCACGCGCCAGCTCCACGCTGCGAAATTCCTCCGCCATGTGGCCCACCACGAAGCCTTCCGCGGCCGCCGCTTCGGAGGTGGCAGGACCGACGGCGGCCACAAATAAAGGCCTTTCACGGTTTCGAAGGCTCGATATTTCGAAACCGAGCGCGCGGCACCGCCGGGCAAAGAAGCGCACTGCGTTCGAACTCGTAAACAGCAACCAGTCAAAGCTCGCAAGTTGTTGAATCGCCGTGTCGAGCGGCTGCACATCGTGTGGCTCTTCGAACGCAATGGCCGGCAGTGAAATTACATTCGCGCCCAGATTCGAAAGGCGCTGCGTCAGGTCACGCGATTGCTCCGGCGCGCGTGTTACCACGATCCGCAAGCCTGCCAGCGGCTGCCCCTCCGAGGGGCTACTCTCCATCGCCGGGGACTCTCGCCGCGCAGATCGCAGAATTCGCCCGGCGCCCGCGGCGAGCAATTCGCGCGCGGCAAGCACGCCCAGGCCAACCGGATCACTCACCGGTCCCGAAACCTGCTTTCGAACGCAATCTTCTCCATCAAGCGAAACGATACATGCATCAAGCACCAATGCTCCACCTTCGACTCGCGCCCACGCGCCCAGCGGAATCTGGCAGCCTCCTTCGACCTCGCGCAAGAGCGCGCGCTCGGCGGTCACGGCGGCACGCGTCGGGGCGTGGTCGAGCTGCGCGAGCAATGCCATCAGTTCCTCGTCAGCCGTCGAGCACTCGACGGCCAGCGCCCCCTGTCCAACGGCGGGCATGCATACATCAGGCGGGAGTATCTCGGTGATTCGCTCGCCTAAACCGAGGCGATCCAGACCCGCTTTGGCCAGGACGATCGCGTTGTATTCGCCTTCATCGAGCTTCCGCAGACGCGTATCCACGTTGCCACGCATCTCGATAAACTCGAGATCGGGCCGCACGCGGCGAAGTTGCGCCTGGCGGCGCAAGCTGCTGGTGCCCACTCGCGAGCCTGCCGCCAACTTCTGCAGTTTCGCTCCGTTCGCGGAAATCAACGCGTCACGCGGATCTTCCCGTTCGCAAATGGCCGGAAACGTAAGGGATAACGGGGTCTCGGTAGGCACATCTTTCAGGCTGTGCACGGCGAGATCGATCCGGCCATCTAGCAAGGCTTCTTCAATTTCTTTGATGAACACGCCCTTCACACTAAATTGGTTGATACCCGCCTGCGGTGCACGATCGCCAGAAGTTTTGATATAGGAAATCTCGGTGGGAACGCTCAGTTGCGCCAGCCGCGCTGCGATGTGTTGGGCCTGCCATTTTGCCAGCGCGCTGCCGCGCGAGCCGATGCGCAGCGTCCTCACGATTTATCCCGGTCAAGGCCGAAGAGGTTTCGAACTGCATCCAAATCAGCCAGCTTGCGGCGCAGATCGCGCGTATTACGCAGACGATCCACCGGTTCCAGCAAAAATTGCTCGATCCACTCATTTGCCATCTGCGCGATACGCTCGCGTTCGATAGCAGAGAGATCTGGCGTTGCCGCGAAGCGCCGCTGTAGAAAAGCATCGCGCTCGCGCGACAGTTTCTCGCGCAATTCGCGCATCACCACGGAAAGCTCCACTCCCGCCTGCCACGCCTCAAACTTTGCCACGTGCTCGTCAATAATAGCTTCCACGCGCGGCACCTCTCCGGCACGCGCTTGTTTGTTTTGCTCGACGATGCCGCTCAAATCATCGATGTTGTAGAGATAGGTGTTGTAAAGCTCGGCCGCGTCCGGCGAAATATTCCGCGGCACGCCCAGGTCAATCAGGAACAAGGCGCGGTTCTCGCGCGCTTGCATAGCGCGCTCGAGCATAGCGCGCGTGAGAATTGGTTCCTCGACACCCACCGAGCTCACCACCATATCCGGGAGGCTTAGCGCCTGCTCGAGCGCATTCCATTCCACCGCTTCCCCGCCCCAGCGCGCGGCCAACTCGATAGCGCGATCGTAAGAACGATTCGCGACGAACACGCGCGCGATGCCGCGGTCGCGCAGGCGCTCTACAACTTGCTCACCGACCGCCCCTGCGCCCAGGATCAGCGCGCTGCGATTCTTCAGCTTGCCGAAAATTTGCTCGGCGAGTTTCACGCCCGCGAACGCCACCGAAACCGGACGCGTACCGATTTCCGTTTCCGTACGCACGCGCTTGCCCACTTCGAGCGCGGCTTGAAACATGCGATTGAGCACCGGTCCGGTCGCGCCAAATTCGAGCGCCGCCTGATACGAATCGCGCAATTGCCCCAGAATCTCAGCTTCGCCCAAAAGCATCGAGTCTAGACCCGCCGCCACACGGAACACATGCCGCACCACGTCCCCGTTCCGATGGCGATATAGGCTTCCGTTGAGCATGGTGCGATCCAGGCCGTGGAACGTAACCAGGAACTCTTCGAGCGAACTGAGGCCATTCGCATTCGCTTCGGGCGGCACGCCATATAATTCGCTGCGATTGCACGTGGAAAGCACGAGCGTCTCTTCGAGAATTCCCTGCGTGCGCAGTTCGGCGGCGGCGCGGCGCGCCTGATCGGCGCTAAAAGCCACGCGTTCGCGCAGCTCTACCGGAGCGGTCCGGTGGTTCAATCCTACGAGGACAATCTGTACCGCCAAATCTCGCCCCTTTCGCGCCAGCGGATCAGACGGTTCCGCGAGCCTTTACGCTCAGTAGAACCGGTGGTAGCCGGAAAGATAGATATTCACGATGCTGTAGCTGAAAAGCACCAACACAAAATTGCACACGCACAATGCCGACGCACGCGCCCCGCGCCACGCGCGCGTGCGGCCCAGCAAGAGATATGCGGCGTAGATCACGAAGAGCAGCAGCGAAACCACTTCCTTTGGATCGCCGCTCCAGTAAACGCCATGAAGGCGGTGCGCCCACACAAAGCCAAAAGTGACGCCCAGTCCGAGCGCAATAATGCCCACAATCACCGCGCTGCGGCTCATGCGATCCAGAAAGTCGAGCGTGGGGAAGCGCCAAAACATGCCCCCCACCTTGCGGTCACGTAGGAGCCGATTTTGCAGCAGGTAAATTCCGCTCAGAATGAACGCCAGCGCGAACGCCGAATACGCCAGGATGTTCAGCGTGACATGCAGTGCAAAAAGCGGACCGCGAGCAGTAGTCTCATGCACCACCGGACGATGAAAGTGTGACAACGCGAAGAGCGCGATCACGAAGGGCAATGCGAAGGGGCCTACGCCGCGCCTTTGATGCACGAGTTCGAGACTCAAGTAGGTGGCGCCCAAGAGCCAAGCGAATAGGGAAAGCGAGCCCCACAGGTCTTCATACGGTACGGCGTGAATGGCATGCGCCCGCTCGAGCAGCGCGTAATAGTGCAGCACGAGCCCGGCCGCGAGACATAAGCTGGCCACGCGTCCGATGGTCGGATGTTCCACGTAGAGGTTCCAGACGTACGCCGCGAAACTTGCGACGTAGAGCAATAACGTGGCGAGGACCAGTGTGGTCATGCGTGCGGCCATGCCCGCGCGCGTACTATGAAATTGGCGCTGGCCAAATCGAGCGTGCCGATCTTTCGTTCCCTAACGCGTAAGTGGATTCCACGCGCCATTATAGCGGATTCCGCGGTGTAAGATCGTGCTCGCTGCGAGCCCCTTCTGCTATCATGAGGCTTCCCAATGCCGTCCGTGCAGCCGAATTCGCGCGCTACCATGCTATTCGTCACCCGCAAGGAACTCTTTCTGCGCGCGTGTCGCTGCAAACCGGTCGACCGCGTGCCTGTGTGGATGATGCGGCAGGCGGGGCGTTTCCTACCGGAATATCGCGAGATTCGAAAGCACCATGCGTTTCTGGAAGTAGCGAAGACCCCGGAACTTGCCGCAGAAGTCTCCCTCCAGCCTTTTCTCCGCCTCGGCGTGGACGCCGTGATCGTTTTTTCGGACATTCTGATCCCCGCCGAGGCGATGGGCTTGGGGCTGGAGTTGAACGATGGCGGGCCCGTGCTGCCCGAGCCGGTCCGGGACGCCGCGGGAGTAGCACGATTGCGCGAATTCGATCCGGAAATCGAAACGCGATTCGTCGGTGACGCCATCCGCATGCTGTGCCGCGAACTTGGCCCGGATGTGCCGGTGATCGGCTTTGCTGCCGCTCCCTGGACGCTGGCTTGCTATCTGGTGGATGGGCGCGGAAGTGACGGCTTTCCCGTCACGAAAACGATGCTGCTATCCGACCCGAAACTCTTCCGCGAATTGCTTCGCAAAATCGCAAAGGCCACCGCGGCTTATCTGAAAGCGCAAATTGCTGCGGGAGCGGCGGCGGTGCAGCTTTTCGATACTTGGGCAGGCGAGCTTTCTGCCGGCGATTATCGCGATTTTGCGCTGCCCGCCACACAGATGCTGATCGAAGAACTTGCGGCAAGCGAGACGCCGATCATCCTCTACACGAAGGCTTGCGGCCACTTCCTTGCGGAAGCTGCGCGATCGGGCGCGTCCGTGCTGAGCGTGGATTGGCGCGTGGACCTGGCCCACTTGCGTGCGATGGTAGGGCCAGATATCGCGCTGCAGGGCAACGTTGATCCGTGCGTACTCTTGGGAACCGAGCCGCTGATCAAGCGCTCCGTCGAAAAGGCCATCGAGCAGACGGGTGGCCTCGGGCACATCTTGAATCTCGGCCACGGCATCCTGCCCGCCACGCCCGTGGAAAATGCGCAGGCATTTGTGCGTGCGGGGCAAGAATACCGGCCGATGGCACCAAATACCCGTACATTTGTCCCGCAGGTAAGCTGACCGACCATGGCCCAGCCGAGCGCCGAATTTCAGATCGCGAGCGAACGTTTTCAGATTACGGAGGATTTTCTCGCGCGCTACAACCGGCCCGGGCCGCGCTACACCAGCTACCCCACCGCGCCCGTCTGGCAGGAAAATTTCGGTCCGCGCGACCTCGAGCAAGCGTTTGCGGGCGCGGACGCGGCGCGCACGCCGCTCTCGCTCTACATGCATTTGCCCTACTGCGAGAGCCTGTGCCTCTTCTGTGCCTGCAATGTGGTGATCTCGCGCGATAAGGGCGTGCTGCCGCCCTATCTCGCCACGCTCCACAATGAAATCGAGCGCTTCGCGCGCAACATTTCGCGCGAGCGGCAGGTCGTACAGTTTCACTGGGGCGGCGGCACACCTACGTATCTCGAACCCGTGCAGATGGAGGACTTATTCGGCTTCACGCGCGAGCGTTTCACGTTTGCGCCTGAAGCCGAAATCGGCATCGAAGTCGATCCGCGTGTCACCACGCACCGACATCTGGAAACGCTGCACCGCCTTGGGTTCAACCGGTTGAGCCTGGGCATCCAGGATTTTCATCCTGAAGTACAAGAGACCATTCACCGCGTGCAGCCTTACGAACAAACGCGCGATCTGATCGAAGCGGCGCGCGCGCTGGGTTTCACCAGCATCAACGTGGACCTGATCTACGGCCTACCCCACCAGACGGCGCAGCGATTTCGCGAGACGGTGGCGCTGGTGTTGACGCTCGCACCCGATCGCATCGCCATGTTCAGCTATGCGCACGTGCCGTGGTTGCGCAAGCAGCAGGGCGCGTTTGCCACGAAACTGCCCGAGGGCATGGAAAAATTCGGCATCTTCTGCGCCGGTCTGCAGGCCTTTCTTGACGCCGGTTATCTTTACATCGGCATGGACCACTTCGCGCGGTCCGGCGATGAACTTGCTATCGCGCAAGCGAATCGCACCCTGCACCGCAATTTTCAGGGTTACACGACGAAAGCCGGCGCCGATCTCTACGGCATGGGCGTCAGTGCGATCAGCAGCATCGGAACGGCGTACGCGCAGAATCAGCGCGAGGTCGCAGCATATTCCGCGGCGATCGCGGACGGCAGCTTGGCCACGATGCGGGGCTACCGTCTTTCCGAAGACGACCGTTTGCGCCGCGCGGTGATCAGCCGCTTGCTGTGCCATACCGTCATTCGAAAACGCGAGATCGAGCAAGAATTTGGCATTCGGTTTGACGAATGCTTCGCGGCAGAACTCTCGCAACTACAGCCTTTCGTGAGCGATGGCCTGGTTGAACTCGATCGCAACGAAATCCGCGTCACCTGGTTGGGCCGCATCTTCATTCGCAATGTAGCCATGGCCTTCGATAGCTATCTCGAGCGGCAAAAAGCCGAGAGCAAGCCGCTCTTTTCGAAAACTTTATAGCCAGGCCGCTGCCGACAAATTCCTTTCGTCATGCCCGACTCCCCAGCAACGCCCGCGCCGGTGGTGGTGATCGGCGGGGGTATTTCCGGGCTCGCCTGTGCCTTTCGCCTGCAGCAACACGGGATTCCCGCCCTCCTTTTCGAAAAGTCAGACCGCGTTGGCGGGGTGATTTCCGCCGAACAGAAAGATGGCTTCCTCTTCGAATTTGGTCCGCAGGGGGTCCTTCTAACTGCCCCGGTTGCCGAACTCGTGGAAGCCGCGGGGATGACCGGCGAGATGATTCGCGCGAATCCGCACGCTACTCGCTTCATCCTGCATCGCGGCAAATTGGTGCCGGCCCCGATGTCTCCGCTCGCTTTGTTGCGCAGCCCCTTGCTCGATGCGCGGACGAAGTGGCGGCTGGCGACCGAGCCTCTGCGACGCACGCATCCGCCCGAAGGCGACGAATCCGTGGCCGCATTTGTGCGGCGTAAGTTCGGGACAAGTCTTCTGGAAAATATCGTTGCGCCCTTCGTTTCGGGCGTCTACGCGGGCGATCCCGAACTACTGAGCTTGCGCGCGGCGTTTCCTCAAGTGCATGAGTGGGAATGCGAGAACGGCAGCGTGCTACGCGGCGCGATCCGGCAGATGCGCAAGAAATCTGGCGATGGCTCCGGCCGGCCGGGCCTGATGTCGTTTCGCGGCGGAGTCACCTCCCTGCTGGAGGCCCTGGCGGCGAGGCTAGGGGACAAGATTCAGTACGCCGCTTCGATAATTTCCCTTTCGCGAAACGACCCGCCCGTAGGCGCGGCATTCACCTTACAAGTCGAGCGCGGCGGGGCGACGGAAACGCTGCTTGCCAGCGCCGCCGTAATTGCCACCGAACCCGATGCTGCCGCGCTTCTGGCCGTGCCTATTGCGCCGCAAGCGGCGGCTGCGCTCCAAGCTATTCACATGGCGCCCGTCACCATGGTTACGGCAGGCTACCGCCGTGAAGACGTGGCGAATTCGCTCGAAGGCTTCGGATTTCTCGTACCGCGCAAGGAAGGCTTGCGAACGTTGGGCACCATCTGGAACTCTTCGCTTTTTCCGGGACGCGCGCCCGCCGGACATGTTTCCATGACGAGCTTTGTCGGCGGCGCCACCGATCCTGAAATCGCCACGTGGCCGGACGACAAAGTCGCGGCCACCGTTCATGCAGAGATGGCGCGCGTCTCGCAAATTCGCGGTACGCCAGTCCTGCAGAGGCTACGGCGCTACGACCGTGCATTGCCGCAATACAACCTTGGCCATTCCGGGCGAATCGCCGCTATCGAGCAAGCCTGTCGCGCGATTCCAGGTCTTTTCATCGCGGGAAACTACCTTGACGGGCCCTCCTTCGGCGCCTGCATCGAGCGCGCCTTCGCAGTGGCAGGCCGAATCGAAAAGGCGGCGTCCGGCGCACCTACACGGACGTGAAGTCTAGCCCCGCACATCCATTTCCGCAGGATCGTCGTATTTCTTATGGAGACCATGTATTCTAGCCGCCGTGCTTTTCGCGGGCGTACAATTTAAATCCGTGCCCGAGCAGCCGAACGACGCCGCCCTCATGGATCGGCTCGTCCATCGAGATTCGACCGCTCTCGAAACGCTCTACGACCGATATGGCCGCCAGGTCTACTCGCTCGTCCTTCGAATTTTGCAACAAGCCGCGAACGCCGAGGAGGTGCTCCAGGATGTTTTTCTGCAGCTCTGGAAAAACGCGCACCGCTACGATTCCTCGCGCGGTCCGCTAGGCCCCTGGCTCTTCACCATGGCCCGCCATCGCGCCCTGGACACGCTGCGGCTAAAGGGCGAAAAGCAGCGGCATCAGGAAGGTGAACTGGACTTTCGAGATATGGTCTGCTCGGCACCCGACCCGGAGACTTTGGCCGATCGGGAAGACCAAGCTCAGATGGTGCGCGCGGTAATGACCGCGTTGCCGGAGCGCCAGCGCCGCGCCATCGAACTATCCTATTTCGAAGGCCTAACCCACAGCGAGATCGCTGCGGCGATGTCCGAGCCTTTAGGCACGGTAAAGAGTTGGATTCGCAATGGGCTCTTGCGCTTGAAGGGAGAGTTGGAAGCGGCGACATGATGGACTGCGCACAACTCGCGGAACATTACGAGGCGTACGCACTCGGCACGCTCGAAGGTCCGGAGCTGGCCGAGCTCCAGGCGCACCTCGCGCGCAATTGCCCGGTTTGTACCCCCGGGGTGGAGAGTGCGCGTTGGCTCGTTTCGCAGCTCGCCTTTACCGCGCCGCAGCACGATCCACCGGCCGCCGCGCGCGCCCGTCTGATGGAAGCGGTACGCGGGGAGGCCAAGCCCGCCGCCCGGCCGAGCAGTTCCTTCCCTGCGTGGGTGTGGCTGCCGCTCGCGGCCGCGCTTCTGTTTGCGGTCTACACGATGAACCAAAATCGCAAGCTCGAGCAGGACATCGCGCAACTCGACGTTTCGCTCCACTCTGCCGAGGCCGAACAGCACGCGCTGCAGGTAGAGCGCGAACGCTACACGCGCGCCATGGTGATCATTGCCGCGCCCGGCACGCAAAAGGTGGAGCTGAAGTCCGCCGCTCCGGATATGCCCGCGCTTTCCGCCTACGTACACGCAAAAATGGGGGTTGTGATTGACGCGCGCAATGTGCCCATGCCGCCCGCGGGTCGCGCCTTCCAACTTTGGATGGTGCCGAAGACGGGCAAGGGCACACCGGTGAGCATGGGGATGTATATGCCCGATAAAGGCGGCCACGTGCTCACGGTTGCCGGTGTTCCCTCGAATATGGCGGACGGTGCGGCGCTCGCCGTCACCGAAGAACCGGACGGCGGCAGCACGCAGCCCACGTCGAAGCCGATCTGGGTAGGGCCGCTGGGGTAAAGAGCGGCTACGGTTACGTCATTAATCGCGCAAAGTCCCAACTAGCGAGCTTACCGTCCGCGCTTGAAGCGGTGCGCCAGGCGAATCTCACGCCGTTCGAGCGCATCGTTGAACCGCCGGTGATCTTCCGGCGTCTCCAAAATCAGCGGGGCGACGGGCGTCGGCTGGCGGTTCGCATCAACTGCCACGAACGTTAGGTACGCGCTGGTGGTGTGTTTGCGTTCGCCGGTAATGAAATTCTCCGAGAAGATCTTTACCCCCACTTCGAGAGAAGTCTTGAACACGCGGTTTACGCTGGATTTCAGCACGATCAGTTCGCCCACGCGAATCGGGTTGCGAAAATCCACGTAGTCCACCGAGACCGTCACCACGTGGCTGTGGCTGTGCCGGTGCGCGGCAATTGCCGCGGCGATGTCCATCAGGTGCATCACGCGGCCGCCCAGGATGTAGCCCAGCGGGTTGGCGTCTTGCGGAAGCACCACCTCCGTCATCTCCGAACGTGAGGCATTCAATGGCCTTCCGGGTAAAGTTGAAATACTAGTGTTGTGAACTCTGCTTTCGTCCGTCGCCATGGCTTTCTCAATCTCCGCGCGTTTTGCCGATCCGCTTCCGGCGCATATAATACGGCTCCTGAAACTATGACCCAACCTACAAAATCACGGCGGCAAAAATTGGAAGAGTTTCTGGCCGCGCACCCCAATGACGCGTTCGCGCAATACGGGCTGGCCATCGAACTGGCCAAGGAAGATAATCACGCCGCCACAATCGGTCAGTTTCGAGCTTTGCTCGGCACGCATCCCGATTATGTAACGGGTTATTTCCAGTTTGGCCAGTTCCTGGCGCGCATTGGGAGCACCGCCGCGGCCCGCAAAGTGTTGACGGACGGTATCGCCGTAGCCTCTAGAACCGGTGACGCTCACGCACGCGACGAAATTTCGGCCGCGCTCGCCGCGTTGCCCGCTAGCTAAAAAATCGCTCAGGTCTGGTATGCTCACGCCTGAGTTCTTAACGCGCGATGAAGCCTGACCGCATCCCGCTCTTTCCTCTGAACGTAGTACTCTTTCCGGATACGCGCATTCCGCTCCATATCTTCGAGCCGCGCTACAAAATCATGATCGCGCGCTGCCTCGAGGAACCGATCGTATTCGGCATGGTTTTGTCTCCCTCGGGAGGCTTGCGATCGGTCGGCTGCACGGCGGCAGTATCGCAGGTGTTGCGCACGCACTCCGACGGACGCATGGATGTTCTCGCCGTGGGGCGCGACGTTTTCCAGATCGACCGCATGATCGATGAGAAGCCCTATTTTGAAGCGCTCGTCCAATATCTGGAAGATGAGCCGGTTTCCGACCCGAGTTTCCGGCGGGAAGAGCTCCTCCGCCTCTTCCGGGAATGCCACAGCCGGGTTTTTGGCGAGCCCGGCGGCAGTGACCGCGGCGATATCAATCTCACCTACCGCCTCGCATCCACACTTCCGCTGGACCTTAGCTACAAGCAGGAGTTGCTCGAGATGCGTTCCGAAATGCAACGCCGCTCTCGATTGATAGATATCCTGCAAGAATGGCTGCCGCGATTCGAGCGCAACGCTCGCGTCCGCGCGAAAGCCGCCGGCAACGGCCACTCGCAGGAATAAAATCACCGTTATCGAAGCGCGATAACCCTTCCGCGCTGGCGATCATCTATAATGTTCGAGAGCCTTCCCGGAAAGGACGTTGCTTCAGAACTCCATGACATCTAAGCCATCATTTGCCTCCAGCATTCAAACGCTTGGCCAATTAAAGCGTGTGGCCAGCTCAGACGCACGCAAAGCAAACCGCACCGTGAAAGACGAAGTTCGCGAAAATTTGCTCGATGCGATACACCAGAAAAAGCCTCTTTTCCCCGGCATCCACGGGTACGAGGATTCCGTGCTGCCGCAGGTGGCCAATGCCATCCTGGCTCGCCACAATTTTATTTTGCTCGGGCTACGCGGCCAAGCGAAGAGCCGTATTCTCCGCGGCCTGACGGACTTACTCGACGCCGAGATTCCCTACATCGCCGGCTGCGAAATCCACGATCATCCGCTCCGACCCCTATGCCGCGCCTGCCGTGAGCTGATCGCGCAGGCCGGTGACGATACCCCGATCGCCTGGCTCCCGCGTGAGTCGCGATTCGTCGAAAAGCTCGCTACGCCCGATGTGACCATCGCCGACATGATCGGAGATGTTGACCCCATCAAAGCGGCACGCAGCGGACATTCGCTTTCCGACGAGCTAACGATTCACTACGGCTTGCTGCCGCGCGCGAATAGAGGGATTTTCGCGGTAAATGAACTGCCGGACTTGGCCGGCAAAATTCAGGTAGGTCTTTTCAATATCATGCAGGAAGGCGACATCCAGATCAAAGGCTACCCGGTCCGGCTTCCGCTCGACGTGATGCTGGTCTTCACCGCGAATCCGGAGGATTACACGGCGCGCGGAAAGATCGTCACGCCGCTCAAAGACCGCATGGGCGCCGAAATTCGCACGCACTACCCCGCCAAGGTGGAAGAGGCCATGGCCATCACCCACCAGGAAGCGTGGGTCGCCCGCAACGGGCAGAAGGCTACCGTGCCGGAATATCTGCGTGAAGTGATCGAGCAGATCGCGTTTCTCGCGCGCGACGATAAGCGCGTGGATAAGCGCTCCGGCGTGAGCCAGCGGCTCCCGATCGCCTGTCTCGAAACTGCCGTCAGCAACGCCGAACAACGTGGGGCACGCAGCGGCGAGCAAAATACGGTAGCGCGCGTGACGGACGTTTACGCTTCTTTGCCCGCGCTTACCGGCAAGCTCGAACTCGAATACGAAGGCGAACTGAAGGGCGCCGAGCACATCGCGCGTGAACTCATTCGCGGCGCGGTGGGGCGCGTATTCACCAAGTATCTCAACGACGTCAGCATGCAGCCGGTGGTGCAATGGTTTGAGATGGGCGGCGAACTGAAAGTGGCCGAAAACGCCACGGCCGCCGACTCGCTGGCAGAATTGCGGCGCATCCAGGGTTTGCTCGAGCATACTGACCGCCTCGGCGTGCCCGCCAAGTCTGGAGCGGCACAGGTGGCCGCCGCGGCCGAGTTTATTTTGGAAGGCCTGTGGGCGCACAAGCGCATCAGCCGCAGCGAAGAGCGCGGCTACTTCGCGGAGCGGCAAAAGACACCGGAGCCGCGCGAGCCGATCAACCGTTCGCCGCGCCGCCAGTTCAATTGATTGTGGGCGGTCAGTTGGCGATACGGGGTTCCAGGGTTGGGTTGAAATCGTGAAATATACCCGCTACACAAAATATACCGGCGAACCGGCGGATAGCGTTGACCTGAACGACCTGGTCAATCAGCTCTCCGATTTCCTGCTGCAGAGCGGCTTCGAGAACCAATATTACGGCATCTCGGAGATGGATCGCGAGCAGAATATGGAACAGCTTCGCGAAGCGATCCGGCGCGCGCTCGAAGAAGGTGATTTGCTGCCCGACGACGTTCTCGCCGATCTGCTCGAGGGTAACGAACTCGACCAGTCACAGAAAATGGAAAAGTTGATAGACCGGCTCTTCGAGCGGCTTGCCAACGAAGGTTACATCAACCCCCAGCAGCCCCCGCACATTACGCCTCCTCCGGGCAAGTCGCCCAGAGGCCAAGTGGGTGACGCGACGGGGCGTGACGCGGAAGCGCAAACGCGTTTCGAAATTACGGACAAGACCATCGACTTTCTGGGCTTCAAGGCGCTACAGGAGTTGCTGGGTTCCCTCGGCAAGAGCAGCTTTGGACGGCATGACACGCGCGATCTGGCCACGGGCGTCGAATCGGGTGGCGTTTCGCGCCCCTACGAATTCGGCGACACGCTCAATCTGGACATCAGCGCCACGCTTTTCAACGCCGTGCGCCGCGAAGGCGCCAAGGTTCCGATTCCGATCGATTATCCCGATCTGATGGTTCACCAGTGCGAATACCAGAGCTCCTGCGCGACGGTGGTGATGCTCGATTGTTCGCACAGCATGATTCTTTATGGGGAAGATCGCTTCACGCCGGCGAAGCGCGTCGCGATGGCGCTTTCCCACCTGATCCGCACGCAGTATCCCGGCGATTCGCTGCATTTGGTGCTCTTTCACGACAGCGCTGAGGAAGTTCCGCTGGGTGAATTAGCGCGCGTGCAGGTAGGTCCTTACTACACAAATACGCGTGAAGGCCTGCGCGTGGCGCAGCGCATTCTGGCCCGCCAGCGCAAAGACATGAAGCAGATCGTGATGATCACGGACGGCAAGCCTTCGGCGCTGACGCTCGAAGACGGCCGCATCTACAAGAACGCCTTCGGACTCGATCCGCTCGTCGTTTCGCAAACGCTCGACGAGGTCGCCAAGTGCCGCAAGTCCGGCATCCTGATCAACACCTTCATGCTCGCGAGCGACTACAGCCTGGTAAATTTCGTGCAGAAGGTTGCGCAACTCTGCCGCGGCAAAGCCTACTTCACCACGCCCTACAATCTGGGCCAATATCTGCTAATGGATTTCATGTCTCGCAAAACGAAGCACATCCATTAGGAATAGCTCTGAGGTATCGGTAAGAATGGCAGACTCCATACCGTACAAAGAGAAATTTCCGAGAGGATCCAGAATCCAGATCGCGGATCGACCTTTCCTCGAGGAGTTTATGACGACGTGGAAATATCACCATAAACTTGAGCCGGGACAACTAGCGTTCGCAGGAAGAGTGACCACCGTCGAAGATGTAAGTTTCTACCATGGCGGAGATCCTATCTATAAGCTGCAAGACGCTGTTGGTCTGTGGCTGGAACCGTGCTTGCGCAACGCCGCCGAGTTGACCGGATCCCGTTAGGTTCGTCGCATCATCATCACACCGTCGCGAGCGGTCTCCCGCAAAGCTTCTCGAGTAGTCCAATCGGCGAAGCCTGCGGCGCAACCAATCCTTTGCGCGAAATGATGAACGTCTGCTCCAGCGCGTGCTGCCCGCTCAGCACTGAATGAGGCACGCCATCGGTGTAGACCAGCCAAGTCGCCATGGGCGGAAACTCAAGCCGCGTCTTCGGCGAATCGGCCTGATACGCAGAGTCCTCTTTCAAATAATCGTGAAAATGCAGCATGAAGCGGTCGTAAGCGGAGCGGTTTGGAATCGGCGCGCCCAGCGCACCAAGTGCACGCCCGAAGACCGACGTGCCGCCCTCCGCCGCAAACTTATCGAGCCCCGCCCCATTCGCCATGCGTGCGGCTAGCGTAGAGAAATCCTCGCCAACATTCCACACTCTCACTTTGGACGGATGAATGTTGGTGAAGACGCGCAAAATCCGGCCGCCGTGCGTGGGCCGGCTGGGAAACGCGTCCACATGCAGCAGATCGTTGCGCTTGTGCAGCGGCAGATCGCGGCGCTCTTCCTCGATGGGACGAAAGCTCGCGTAATCCAGGGCGTAATGGCCGTCATACGGCGCCAGAAATGCGCGGACGAACGCGGTCACGTTCTGCGAATAGCGGCGCAGCACCTCGCGCAAGTGTTGTTTTGTCTCCGCCGTGCCTTCGAATCCGCGCAAGGCGTCTTCACTTGGGCGATAGGAGACGTTTTTGTGTACGGCCGAGTCCGCCTTCCGTTGCGAGACCAGAAATTCGCGGTCAGCGTCGGTAAATGCGAAGGGCGGCTTCGAGAAGTAAAGAATCGCGTTCGATTCCAACCGTTCGCAATACGCGCGCGCGCGGTTCTCGCCGCTTCCCTGCCAGCCGCCGGGATAAACATAATCCGCGATTTCGATCCAGCCTGCCATTCGGCCTCTCACTGCGTGCGTTGCGCCGCCAGCGTTCGCCGCCAGCAGAATACGACGCCCAGCCTGTAGATTCCAGTGAGCATCAGCGCAACCAGACGCGCTCCGCCGTTGGCGAGGGCTCAGGCATGCGTTAACATGGAAGGGTACCCGAAGAGCTGCATTTTTTGGGTCTGCGCCGATGACCAAAATCCTCGCCGGACAACCGGCGCCCCTATTCGAACTGCGCGATGCGGCCGGGGAACTCTATTCGCTCGCCGATGCGCTCAAGAAGGGTCCGGTCGTATTGGCATTCTTCAAAATCAGTTGCCCGGTCTGCCAGTTTACCTTCCCTTTTCTCGAGCGCCTTTACAAAACCTACAAGGATTCGACCGCCACATTTTGGGGAGTCTCGCAGGATAGCGCGCTCGATACGAAGGAGTTTTGCGAGGAGCACGGCGTCACGTTCACCGTGCTGCTCGATGACGACGACTACACGGTTTCGAACCTTTATGGCCTGACCAACGTTCCCACATTTTTTCTGATTGAGCAGGATGGCACCGCGACGGTTTCTTCCGTGGGCTTCCACAAAGGCAAGCTCGAAAAGATTGACGCGGTATTGGCCGATCACACCCACGCCGTGAAAGTTCCGCTCTTCATGCCCGGCGAGGTCGTGCCCGCCTCAAAACCTGGTTGAGGCTCCAAAAACTAGGTTCCGGGCGAACCTATAAACAAGAAATCAGCAGCCACGGAAAAGCCGCAGGGGCCAAGGCCCTGCGTTACACAACCCTTCTGACCATCGACGCCCGAACTCCAGGTCCATCAGGTGATCTGCTTCCCGCATTTGCTTACAAAACAATCCGGCCCCGGATCGGCACATCGCGCCGCGCCGGGGCCGGTTCTCTTCTGAGGAGAGATCTAGTTAATCGTCAATTGGAACGTCGCGGAATGCACCACCGTGCCCGCCGCGCCGGTTACGGTAATCGTGTAGGTACCCGGCGCCGGACCCGTGCTGAATCCACCACTGCCGTTCGTACACGCCGTGATCCCCGCGGCTGTCAATAGCAGCACGCTGCCCATCAGCACGGTGCTTGGCCGCAGCCGCGCCAGCGCAGGCTTCTGCCACGCAAGCAATGTGCCCGCCAGCAGTAGTGCCGCAAGTTCCGCCCACAGCCGCATCCCATTCCATGGCGTGTTGCCCGGACCGGGCGCGCGGAGTGGCGTTGCAGTCGAGCTGCTCGCCACATTAACGCTCACTGTGGCCGTCGCACCCGAGGCCGTTGGCGTCACCATGGAAGGCGAAACGTTGCACGTGACAAACGCAGGAGCGCCCGTGCAGCTCAACGCCGCCGCTTGCGAGAAGCCTCCGCTTGAGGTCAGCGTCGCCGTTATATTTGCCGAGCCGCTGCTGATCACGATCATCGGGCTCGCCGCCAGCACTCCCAGCAGCGCGTCGAGATGACGGTCCGTGGTGCCGGCGATGTTTCGCGGTGCCATGTAAGCGGGCAAAACCTCTTGAAATTCGTTGGAGCGGCGAATCGGCCTGCAAGATTACTCGGGCTTTGGCAGTTCCACAAGCAGGCTCA
>Ga0209420_1000260_pt1 | contig 31058 bp, 31 predicted proteins | sample BlaSpr_A8_OM1_O1_FD_187972 | JGI IMG/M metagenome (GOLD analysis project Ga0209420, IMG submission 187972) | Forest soil microbial communities from Thunder Bay, Ontario, Canada - Black Spruce, Ontario site 2_A8_OM1_O1 (SPAdes) (version 2) | ecosystem: Environmental > Terrestrial > Soil > Boreal...
TTCGAGTACGTAACAGTAGACAACAGCGTTAGACGCGCCTTAAAGGGATATGTCAGCAGACCGATGATTATGCGCCATCGGGCGCCGCAGTTACAATCACCAGATGCCGGTATTCGATGAGAAGCAGGAAGAACTGGAACACTACGAGACCATGATGGGCGTCCCGCGCGGGCGGCTTGCCGTGACCATGGATACGATCACCGACGCAATGGCACTTGTTGGCCAGCACGGCGTCTATTGCCAGAGCCAGCGCTGGCCCGGCAAGCCGGTAATGGATATCCAGATCATCATGAAGAGCCTGACCGACGCGAAGGAGCTGATCCAGAGCGTGATGGAAGAGTTGAAGAAGAATTCCTAATGGTTGATTTAGAATCCTCACTGCCGCGATTCCCACGAGGGAGCAGGAATGAAGACATTGCAAACGCAGAAGATCGTCGCAACTCTGGTTCTACTAGCCGGACTGACCACAGTTTCAGCGTGGGCGCAAACAGCGCCTCCGGCGACGCTTACTCCCCAGGAGCGGGAGTTTGCTCTGAAGAGCCTTCAGACCACGCACGATAAGTTTCTGCAATCCATCGCGGGCCTCTCGCAGAAGCAGTGGACGTTCAAGCCGGGCCCGGACCGCTGGTCGATTGCAGAAGTTTCGGAGCACATTACCGTGTCCGAATCCGGGCTCCTGGGGTTGGTCCAGAAGCGGGTCATGGCTTCGCCCGCCGCACCTGAGAAGCGCGAACAGGTTAAGGGGAAGGACGAAATCATTCTGCAGAAAGTGCCGGATCGCAGCCACAAAGCGCAGGCTCCGGAATTTCTGCGTCCTACGGGCCGCTGGGCAACGGAAGCGGACCTGACGAGAGCATTCGAGGAGAGCCGCAAAGTAACAATGGACTACGTGCGGACAACAAATGACGACCTGCGCGACCACTTTTTCGATCATCCCGTGTTTGGGACCCTGGATGGCTACCAGTGGTTGCTTCTACTCTCAGCTCACAGCGAGCGGCACACGGCACAGATTGAGGAAGTCAAGGCCGATCCAAACTTTCCGAAAGAATAAGGCCGTCCTCGGAGTTCAAGGATCCTACGCCAGCGTGTACTTCCCGCGCTCGATCGTCTTCTGCGCGATCTGTTGGCGGAGTTCGACGGTGTTGAATGGCTCATGCTTGGCCAGACGCCGCAGGATTGCAATCTGAGTGCGAAGCATGTCTCCTTCGGCAACTGCGGCGATCACTTTCCTGGCCGCTGATTCCACTTTCTCCATCGCTTGCGAGAGATACACGCGCGTCATTGCGACGGGAAGCGCCGCCGCAGCTTCGCCTTTCGTCTCCACAATCTTCTGCGCGCGCAGCACTGCCGACTCCATCGCGTAGGTTTCAATCGTCATGTCGGCGATGGCGCCCATGATCTCCTGCTGGTCCTGGATTGCCTGCATGTATTTCTGTGTGGCCGCTCCGGCGGCGAATAGGCCGAGTTTCTTAGCCTGGCCAACCAGTTTACGTTCTTCCGCCAGCGCGCCTTCAATATCTTCACTGATCGATGGTCCGGAGAGCACTTCATCCATTAGCTTCTTGATGGCGGGCATGAGCGGCAACTGCCCAGTCATGGCTCGCTTCAGCAGGAAGCCAGTAATGATGAGCCGGTTGATTTCGTTCGTGCCTTCAAAAATGCGGTTGATGCGCGCGTCGCGGTAAGCGCGCTCGGCGGGATACTCCTCGACAAAGCCGTAGCCACCGTAGATTTGCAGAGTCTCATCCACGACGTAGCCGACCATCTCCGAAGCCCACACTTTGATAATGGAGCATTCCACCGCGTATTCCTCAATGGCCTTGCGAGTTTCCTTCATCGCGTCCGCGCCAGATTTGTCGACTTCATTGAGCGCGCCGTCCATCATGCCAACGGTCCGGTAGATGGCCGATTCCCCTACGTAAATCAGCGTAGCCATGTTGGCGATCTTCTCCCGCACCAGACCAAAGTCCGCGATGACTTTGTTGAAAGCTTTTCGCTGCTTGGCGTAAGCGATAGCTTGCCCGAGCGATACCCGGCCGCCTCCCACGCACATCGCGCCCAGCTTGAAGCGGCCGACGTTCAGAATGTTGAAGGCGATGATGTGGCCCTTGCCAATTTCGCCCAGCACGTTTTCCGCCGGAACTTTGCAATCGTTCAAGATAATCGGGCAGGTGGAGGAGCCGCGAATACCCAGCTTGTGTTCTTCGCCGCCAACCGAGAAACCAGGGAAAGTCTTCTCCACCAGAAACGCCGTGAACTTTTCGCCATCGATCTTGGCAAAAACCGTGAACAGGTCGGCAAAGCCGGCGTTGGTAATCCACATCTTTTCGCCGTTGAGGATGAAATGTCTGCCGTCGGAGGAAAGCTGGGCCCGGGCGCGGCAATTCAGGGCATCGGAACCGGAAGAAGCCTCCGACAAGGCATACGCGCCAACGATTTCGCCGGCAGCCAGGCGCGGAAGATATTTCTTCTTCTGTTCTTCGGTACCGAAGTAAACCAGTGGCAGCAGGCCGATGCCGGTGTGCGCGCCCCAGGTGGTGGCGAAACCGGCGTACTGCGCAATATGATCGGCGATGACGGCGGCCGTCACCTTATCCATTTCGAGGCCGCCGTAAGCCTCCGGGATCTCGACACCGGTAAGGCCCAGGTCTCCCGCCTTCTTCAGCAGATCGCGTGAAATGGAAAAGTCCTTGTGCTCCATCTTCTCCACGTTCGGCAGGATTTCATTGACCGTGAATTCTTCCGCCGTCTGCCCAATCAATCGCTGCTGCTCGGTGAAATCTTCCGGCGTGAAGACTTCGTCAGGGCGGCGGGACTCAAGCAGAAAGCTGCCGCCAACGATTCTGGTCTTGGGAACTGCTATGGTCGTGGCCATCACTCATCCCTTCAAATGCGAATTCCTCCACGGAGGCGAGAGACAGAGGGCCTCTCTATTGTAAGCGAGATGACGGATGGAAGCGCGTTGCTTTCGTAATGCGCCAGATATTACGAGAGATTCTCGAAGATCCCTGCAGCCCCCATGCCCCCGCCGACGCACATTGTCACCATGCCATAACGTCCGTTGCGGCGCTTGAGTTCGCGAATGATCGTCGCCGTCAGTTTGGCGCCGGTGCAGCCCAGCGGATGCCCCAGAGCGATAGCACCACCATTCGGATTAACCTTCTCAGGGTCGAGCCCTGCCTCTTTCATCACTGCCAGAGATTGCGCGGCGAAGGCTTCGTTCAACTCGATCACATCGATGTCAGAGAGTTTGAGTCCAGCCATCTTCAAAGCCTTCGGAATCGCGAACACCGGGCCCAATCCCATTTCTTCGGGTTTGTAGCCGGCCGTGGCGAACGAAACGTAGCGCGCCAACGGTTTGATGCCGAGCGCCTTCGCGCGTTCAGCGGACATCACTACCGCGGCCGCTGCGCCGTCAGACATTTGCGAAGAGTTTCCCGCAGTCACCGTGCCCTTGACGTGGAACGCAGGCTTCAGTGCAGCCAGGGCTTCGAGGGAAGTGTCGGCGCGCGGGCCTTCGTCCATTTTGAAAACAATTTCCTGCCGCATGGGCTTCGATCCATTCGGAGTGGTAAAGCTCACGGATACCGGCACAACTTCCTCATCGAACTTGCCGGCCTGGATCGCCGCCAGCGCCTTCTGGTGGCTGCGCAGAGAAAATTCGTCCGCGGCCTCGCGCGTGATGCCGAAGCGCTGGCCAACACGCTCGGCAGTCAGACCCATGTTGAGGTAAGCGTCGGGGTAGTGGTCGACGAGCCAGGGATTCGGCGAAACTTTGTGCCCGCCCATCGGAATCATCGTCATCGACTCCGTGCCGCCGGCAACAATCGCTTCCGCACCTCCGCTCATGATGCGTTCGGCGGCCATCGCAATCGCCTGCAATCCCGACGAGCAAAATCGGTTGATGGTGAGCGCTGAAACTTCTACGGGCAACCCGGCGCGCAGCGAAGCGATGCGAGCCACGTTCATCCCTTGCTCGGCCTCCGGCATGGCGCAGCCCAGGATGACGTCTTCGATCTCTTTGGGATCAAGTTGCGGCACGCGTTCCAACGCGCCCTTAATGGCCACGGCGGCCAGTTCATCGGGACGAGTGGCGCGGAGCGTACCCTTGTAGGCGCGTCCTACAGGCGTGCGGACGGAAGACGCAATAATGACTTCTCGCATAAGATTCTCAGGTCTCAGTAGTTGGATCGGTCGATTGCCCTATTGGATGCTCGGCGTCCCGCAAGAGCTTCACTTCGCCGGAGCGTAGAAGTAATAGTCGGCAGAGTAATTACTCTTGGTTTCGGCATCGCGATGACCCGCGTCGCAGCCCTCGGCCGGGGGCTGGCCGCCGTGCGTGCGAACCCGTTGAATCGTCGTCACATTGGTCAGCAGACCATTTCCCGAATGACTCACGACCTTTACCAGCAGCCAGGGAATCGACTGAGCATCAAGGGAGTCCACATGGGCCGCAGCTTTACCGGTCACTTCGCTGCCGTCGCTCAGCTTCCACGCGGGCCCGGCAAAGTGTTGTCCGATCACTTTGTCTTTTCGATCATGCAATTGCGCATCGGGCGCCTTGAGCGTCCAACTGAACTTGCCGTCCGCCGCGCCCTGGCAGGTATAGATCTGCGATCCAGTCGCATGCGCCAACAGAACAACTTCTTCGCCAGCCGGAGCCTGAATCGCATCCGGCACGTCGGGTGGAGCCTCTTTCTGGGGAGAAGGGCTCTGCGGAGAATCCTTGGCTTGGGCACTTGCGAGTGAAGTTCCGAGAATAAGGACGATCATCCCGACGGCAACAGTTGAGAGAAGTCTTCGCATGAACCAAATTGTAGCAGGCAAGAATCCTCGGAGAATGACAACAGCTAATTCCTCAGCGTCTTCCCCGTTTTCAGCGTGTACTGAATCCTCTCCTGCGTTTTCCTCTCGCCGCAAAGTGACTTGAAACCCTCACGCTCCAGATCGAGGATGTACTGCTCGCTCACCAGCGTCCCCGGGGTAACGTTGCCGCCGCAGAGCACCTCGGCGATCTTGGCGCCCAGCTTCACCTCGTAGTCGGTGATGTAATCGCCCTGACGCATCATGTGCACGCCCATCTTGAGCGTGGCAAGAAGGCCTTCGCCGGGTGCCGGGATGTCAGTACGAGGAACGGGCGGCTCGTATCCGGCGCGAAGCAGTTCGAGGGCGCGGGTCTTGGCGTCGGAAAGCACACGCTCGCGGTTCATGGTGATGCGGTCACCATCATTAAGGAAGCCGAGGCCGCGGGCTTCGTGTGCCGATGTCGCAACCTTCGCGGTGGCAATAGCTTCAAACGCCCGCTTCATGGCTTCCAGCATTTCGATCGATCCAGCGAGCGCGTCGCCGGAAACTTTGCCGCCGCGTGCGGCCGCAGCGCCGTCGATGGCGCGCAGCAGCATCTCCTTGCAGCCGCCGCCGCCAGGCAGCAGGCCCACGCCGACCTCGACCAGGCCCGTATAAAGCTCTGCATGAGGCTGGCGAGCCGCCGCATGTAGCGAGATCTCCGTGCCTCCGCCGAGGCACAATCCGAACGCCGCGGCCACCACTGGCTTCGGCGAGAACTTGATGGCCTGGGTCATGCCCTGGAACTGACGGATGGCGAGATCCACGTCATCCCACTCTTCGTCCTGCACGCTCATAAGCAACAGCATGAGGTTGGCGCCGACGGAGAAATTCGTGGCATCGTTAGTGATGACAAAGGCGTCGAACGAGTCGCCGGGGCCGCCGGGCTTCAGAGTTTGAAGAATCAGGCCAACAATGTCAGCCCCGAGCGAGTTCATCTTCGAGTGAAACTCAATGCAGGCCACGCCGTCGCCCAGATCGACCAGCGATGCTCCGGAATTCTTCTTTACCACTCCGTTGGATTTCTTCGCGACCGCAACCGACCACACGCCGGCGGGAACTTGAATGGGCTTTCGGCTTCCGGAGGCCAGGTCGAAGTAGACCCTTCCCGACGAAGTCTTCGGATCATCACCGTACCAGGACTTCTGACCGGATGCGAGTAACTTCTCAACGTTCGCCGCCACCGGTTTGCCTTCCTTTTTCATCCGCCCCACAGTGACCTCAACTCCGGCAGCGTCCCAAAGCTCGAAGGGACCCAGTTCCCAGTTGAAGCCGAGGCGCATCGCCCGGTCGATCTCCACGATCGAGTCGGAAATCTCAGGCACGCGGTTGGCGGAGTAAGTCCACAAATCAGACAGAGATGACCACAGGAACACTCCCGCCTTGTCGCCCTTCTGCGGACCGCTGCCTTCCAGTCCAAGCAGCGTGCGCAGCCGCGCGCCCGGGTCTTCGATATTCTTAGCCATGTCTAGCGCCGCGAACTTCGGCTTCTGCCGGGGATGGTATTCGAGCGTCTTCCAGTCGAGCGCCAGGCGCTCGTCTTCTTTGCCCTGGCCGCCTTTTGCTTTTTTATAAAAGCCACCCTTCGTCTTATCGCCCAGCCATTTGCGCTCGATCATCTGCGTGAAGAAGCCGGGCAAGCGAAGATCGCGGCGCTCATCGTGCACGTTCGCGGTCATGTTCCCAACCACATGACCCAGAATGTCCAACCCCACCAGATCAATCGTGCGGAAAGTTGCCGACTTAGGCCAGCCGACGGCCTGTCCCGTCAGCGCGTCGACGTCTTCGATGGTCAGATCCATCTCCTGCATCAGGCGCATGACATTCAACACGGAGAAAGTCCCGATGCGGTTGCCAATAAAGTTCGGAGTATCTTTGGCGAGCACCACGCCCTTGCCCAGTTGCAGGTCGCAGAAGTGCGAGACGGCTTCGATTGCCGCCTGATCCGCCTCGGGCGTGGGGATGAGTTCCAGTAAACGCATGTAACGCGGCGGATTGAAGAAGTGCGTCCCGAACCACGAGCGCCGGAAGTCGTCCGAGAATCCCTCCGAGATTTTTCCCACGGGAAGTCCACTGGTATTGGTGGTAACGATGGTTCCGGGTTTGCGCACAGCTTCAACTTTTCGTAGCAACGCCCGCTTCAGGTCGAGATTCTCGACCACAGCTTCGATGATCCAGTCCACCTCAGCCAGCTTCTTCAAGTCATCATCGAAGTTGCCCACGGTAACCAGGCGGGCAAGGGAAGCGTCCATAAAGGCCGCGGGCTTGGATTTCTTGGCTGCGTCCAGACCGGCGGCGGCAATCTTGTTACGCCCCCCCGGGCCCGCACCAGGCGCAACGTCTCCCGGAACAATGTCGAGCAGGTAGCTGGGAACACCCGCGTTGGCAAAGTGCGCGGCGATGCGCGCACCCATGGTTCCGGCCCCAAGAATTGCGACTTTATTAATGCGTTTCATCAGTGAAACCTCGATAAGTAACTGGCACTGCCGCGCGCTCTCCTGCGTCCTCTGTGGTTATGATTTTGCAGCGGACGATTGGCGGTCGGGATTCGCCTATGGCAGTTTATCCACCGCCCAGTCATTGTGGCCAGTGTTCACCATAATAATGCTGGAAAAGCGGCGGCGGGCGCGGGAGTCTTTCGCACCCTCCGTGACCAGGACGACCGGGAACTCATAGCGGCCGCGCTTGAACGGCTTGCCCCGATCGATTTGATAAGCAGACACCACAGGGCCTGAGAAAAACTTTTCGATGTCGTCCGTAGTAGCCGCTTCCTTGGCGTGACTGCTGAGCAGCGCCGTCCCGTTTTCGAGGTCGCCAGACTGCCAGGCTTGAAGAAAGTGATCGGCGGCGGCAAGTGCGCGGACGTAGCCGGAGTCCGAGGAAGCGGGAGTCTTGGCTGCCAAAGGCGACAGCAGCAATAGCAACCCAACACAGACAGTTAGCGCCAATCGACGAAAGGCAGAACGCACAGCTCCGCGAACAGACATGAAACCATTATGCGGGATCACACGGTATAGAGGGAATTCGGCAATGCCGGCTGCTCTAAAGTTCGGCGTGTGCTTCCACGTACTCCAGCGCCCGCCGTGCCATCTGTTTCTCGCCCTTGTAAGCCAACAGCGTAGCAGCATCTTCCAGCCGCACCCAACGGGCACGCGCCACTTCAACTCGCATCGCAGGCGCAATATCGTTGATGCGCCCGGAGCGGTAGCGCATTAGGTAGAAACTCACGATCTTGAAAACCCGCGCCCCATCGCCCCACGCGCGTGTATACACATACTTACTATCGCCGAGCTTGGTGACCAGATCGGCGGTCACCCCGGTCTCCTCGTAAACCTCCCGCACCGCGGTTTCCGGCGGCTTCTCCCCGGGATCCACCAGGCCCTTAGGCAGCGCCAGCACGGTCCTTGGTCCTTCGTCGCCGCGTTTAGGTCTACCGCGTCCGGCACGCCCAGGAGCGCCGGCTGGCAGGATCACTGCCATCCACCAGGCTCCGTCCCGGAACCGGATGACCACTCCGCCAGCCGATATCTCCCGCACCATAATCGGCAAGTTAGCAGGATCACAGGAGTTAGTCATCCTCGCCGGAGAAGGGGTAACACCCAGGTAACATCCGCCGGGCACGTTCCGTAACTTAAATGGCACCAACGTGCTCTGCAGCCTTCCGTGCTGTCGTGGCATCCTAATAAGTGACGGGCGCGTTGAGTTCCCGCAAGGGACGTGGAGTTCCGGTGAAGAGTCTTGGCAAGATCATCCGTTCAGTACAGGCCTTTGGACGGGAACTATCCGGCAAAGGCGCTGCGCCTGAGCTGCGGGTTCCTACCATCGGAGTCGCGCTCGGCGGCGGCTTTGCGCGGGGCATGGCTCATATCGGAGTCCTGAAGGTTCTTGAACAGGAAGGCATCCCCGTCCGCGTTATCGCAGGCACGAGCGTGGGAGCGCTGATCGGCGCTTGCTACTGCAGTGGGCTTTCCATCGAAGAACTCGAAAAAGTTGCGCACTCGGTTCGTTTCACCACCTTCGCTCGCTGGACCGTCTCACGTTACGGCTTCGCCTCGAACGACCGCATGGTGCAGTTCCTGAATCGCACCTTGAAGGTGAAGACCTTCGAAGAGTTGCGCATTCCTCTGGGCGTTACCGCCACAGATTTCAAGACCGGCGAAGGCGTGGTCTTTCATTCTGGTTCCATACTCGATCCGATACGCGCCAGTTGCGCCTATCCGGGGATGTTTCTGCCCGTCAACATTCGCGGGCGCTGGCTGGTCGATGGCATGCTCTCTCATCCCGTACCGTCCTCTCCGCTGCATGAAATGGGCGCAGACCGCGTGATCGCCGTTCATCTGAGAGGACAGTGGACGAAAGACGGCGCGCCGCGGCATCTCTTTGATGTGATCGGGCAATCCTTCGCCATCGCCCAGGATCAGATGAGCCATCTCTGGCGAGGCGCCGCCGATGTGATCGTTGAACCCGACGTAGCCGGCTTCGCCTATGACGATTTCAAGCGTGCCGGTGAACTGATCACCGCGGGAGAAATAGCAACGCAGAAGGCGCTCCCGGAAATCCGTAAGTGGCTGGAAGTGCCGGAAACCTCAACCGCCGTGAAAGCACTTCCCGCAGTAGCACGTCCTGCGCCCATGCCAGCGGACTGAGTCATACGCAAGGGTCCCATCGGATTCCTCGTGCCCATCTCTGTTAGCGACTAAAGCTTCTCCGCTTCCTCGCAAATCCGCTTCCATGCCTTCTCCACGTGCCGAGCCTCAGTATTGGTTTGCCCGACGCAGAGGCGCAGCGTGGTCTTCCCATTCAGCTTGGTGTGCGTGAGAAAAAGATCTCCGCTGCGGTTCAGTCGCTCCATGATGGTTTGATTCGCCGCATCCCCGCCCTTATGGCGAAAGCAGATCAGGTTCAAGGGGACGGGCGAGGCCAGTTCGAAGCGAGAATCCTTGCGAACCCAATCCGCAAACTGCCCCGCGAGTTCGACGTGACGGCGGATGTGGTGCTGCAGGCCCTCGATGCCGTAATGCCGGATCACAAACCAAAGCTTGAGCGAGCGGAAACGCCGCCCCAGCGGAATCTGCCAGTCCCGATAGTCAATCACGGCGCCCGACTCCGTGGCTTGGTTCCGCAGGTACTCCGGCAGGATGCTCAGCGTTCGTATCAGCGCCTTGCGGTCGGCGACCCAGAAACAGTCACAGTCGAAGGTGGTGAACATCCACTTATGCGGATTGAAGCTGTAACTGTCAGCCAGCTCAACTCCATTCTGCAAATGCCGAAACTCCGGGCACAGAGCGGCCGTACCCGACATCGCCGCATCGACATGCAGCCAAAGATTGTGCCGGCGGCAAAGCTCGGCGATCGCGGCGATCGGATCCATCGCATTCGACGAGGTTGTGCCGACCGTGGCGCAAACAAAGCAGGGAACCAGTCCCGCGCGCTTGTCCGCCTCAACCTGGCGGGCCAGAACCTCAGGGCGCAAGGCGAAGTTTTCGTCGACTTCAATCAATCGCAGATTGGAGACGCCGATGCCCGCGATCATCGCCGCCTTTTCCAGCGACGAGTGTGTCTGCGAAGACGCGTAAGCCACAATGCGCCCATCACACCCCTTCTGATTGCTGCTGTAGTCGGTGGCCCGTTCGCGAGCGGCCAGCAGGGCGCACAACACGGCGCTCGAAGCTGTATCTTGAATGACACCGCCGCCCGTGTTCGACGACAGAAATTTCCCGGGCAAGCCAAGCATAGGGACGAGCCAGTCAAGTACATGCGTTTCCAGTTCCGTGCAGGCCGGACTGGTCGACCAAAGCATGCCCTGCACTCCCAGACCGGACGAGAGAAGATCGCCGAGAATTCCGGGGCCGGAGCCGTTCGATGGAAAGAAAGCGAAGAAGTTCGGAGATTGCCAGTGCGTGATGCCCGGCAGGATCAACTTTTCCACATCTTTCAACAACGCGTCGAAGGGCTCGCCTCGTGCCGGAGCATTCGCCGGCAGTGAGGCGCGAATCTCTCCCGGCTTCACCTGCGAGAGCACAGGAAACGACTCAAGGCGAGAGTGGTAGTCGGCGATCCAATCCACCACGGCATGGCCATAACGCCGGAATTCGCCGGGCGTCATATGAAAAGATTTTTCGTCAGTCATTGTTCTCCAAGAATATTCTCCAGGAAAGCTCTCCAGAAAACGAATGAAGAGACAGATATGAACTTGGGATTCTACTCGCGCCTGAGCTGTCCAAAATACAACCGCGTTTTGTATTCGAAAACGGCGCGGCCCTCGACGGCATTGGCTTCGAACATGCGGCGCAGTTCGCGCAGCATGAGCGCGTGCCGGGGATGCTCGGGACCAGGCGCGTACGAAGACGACAGCAGTCGCCCTTCCACGCCCGCGTAGTCAAACTCCTGACGCATCTCAAACACCCGCGCTTGATACGGCGCGGGATCAAAGAATTCGTGGATCGCCGACGTCGTGTGCTCGTGGCGAATATCCTGATAGTCAGTGGCGTAGGTCAGCAGCAGTTGCTCATAGTCGCGCAGGAAGGCAGTCGAATCAGTGACGCGCTCGTTCCACAGAAGCACCAGCCAGCCCCCGGGCTTGAGGATGCGAACGCATTCCCTTCTGGCCCCCGCGCGGTCGAACCAGTGGGCAGCCTGTGCCGCGGTGACGAAGTCCACGCTCTGATCCGCCAGCGCAGTCGCCTCCGCCGTTCCCGCCACGCTGGTGAACTTCGGAAACGCCGCCAACAGACGCTCGCCAGCATCCCGCATCTCGGCATTAGGCTCGACGCCGAAGACCGGATTGCCATTCTCCAACAGCATGCGAGTCCAAATCCCTGTGCCCGATGCGATGTCGGCAATCACATCTCCAGGCATCAACCCGCACTCAGCCTTCAGTTCCTCGATTATCTCGTGCGGATATCCCGGCCGGCAGCGGACGTAGTGCTCGACCCGATTGGAGAAGCGGCTGGTGGCATTGGAGGCTGGCATGGGAACTGAAACCGGCAAGCTATTCATCTTGCCTGAAACCCATCTTAATCGCAGAGGGTCAAGTTGCGATACCATTCCAACTAAGCCGGGTCTAACCAAGACAGGAAAGTTTTGATCGCATGAGAATTGTCATCAAAGTCGGCACCAGCCTGATCGCTCCCGGAGGTCAGATCGATGCGAATGTGCTGCGCGCCATGGTGGATCAGTTCGATCTCAACCAGAATGAGTACCTTATCGTCACTTCCGGCGCGATCGCCGCAGGCATCTCGGGACTGCGGTTGAGCAAACGGCCGAGCGGCGTTCCCGGCATGCAGGCCTGCGCGGCCGTCGGGCAAAGCCAGCTGATGCACACCTACGAGCAGCTGTTCTTCGGCAAGAAGGTCGTGGCGCAGCTTCTACTTTCGAGTGACGACTTCACTTCGCCCCTCCGCTACCGCAACTTGCAGAACGCACTCGCCGAACTGCTTGCACTCGGCGTGGTGCCGATCGTGAATGAAAACGACAGCGTCAGCGTCCGCGAACTGGAAGGCGCTTTCGGCGATAACGACGAGCTGAGCGCACTGCTGGCCACCGCCGTGAAAGCCGACTGGTTGTTGCTGTTGACCGATGTGGATGGTCTTCTCATTCCCAATGGGCGCAAGAAACCCATGCTGCAGCGCGTGGTACGCAAACTGACTCCCGCACTCGAAGCGCAATGCAACGGCAAGAGTGCGCTGGGCCGCGGCGGCATGATTTCCAAACTGCGCGCCGCAAAGCTGGCTAGCGAAGGCGGCGTCCACGTCGCCATCGTGAATGGACGGCATCCGCAGGGAATCACGCTGGGCATGCTGCGCAAGATAGGAACATATTTTCCTCCCCGGCAGGGGCGTAGCTGATGGCAGCTACCGTTGCCAACCCCGCCTCTACCCAGGAAAAGCTTCTGCGGGCGCGCGCGGCCGCTGCCAAGCTCGGACTGCTCGCAACTGAGCAGAAGAACGCACTGCTGCTGGCGATCGCGGATGCCCTTGAAGCTGATGCCCCGATGGTTCTTGCCGCTAACCGGGAAGACTTGGAAAGTTCCGGCCTTGAAGCCGCCATTCGCGACCGCTTGCTATTGACTCCAGCGCGGATCAGGGAGATGGCCCAGGGCGTTCGCGAAGTTGCGGCGCTCCGCGATCCAATCGGCGAGACGCTGGCGGAGTGGACGCGGCCGAACGGCCTGCGCATCCGCAAAATCCGCGTCCCGCTCGGCGTCGTCGGAATCATCTACGAATCACGGCCCAATGTCACGGTGGACACAGCAGTGCTCGCCCTTAAAACTGGTAACGCCATCGTGTTGCGTGGCGGCAAAGAAGCGGCGCGCACTAATCAGCGGCTGGCGGAAACTCTGGCCGCAGTGCCCGGAGTGCCGGAAGGGGCGATCGAGCTTCTCGATTCGAGCACGCGGCAATCTGTACAGGAGTTGATCAAGGCGCGCGGGCTGGTGGATGTGATCATTCCACGCGGCGGCGTAGAACTGATCGCGTTCGTCACCGAGAATTCCGCTGTACCCGTCATCGAAACCGGTGCAGGGAACTGTCACATATTCATCGACGAATCCGCCGACTTGGAGATGGCCGACAGAATCGTGATCAATGCCAAGACACAGCGGCCATCCGTATGCAACGCCGCGGAGAAGTTGCTGGTGCATAAACGGATCGCTGCTGAATATGTCCCGCGAATCACGAAGAAGCTGATCGCTGCCGGGGTCGAAGTTCGCGGGGACGAAAAATCCCGCAGCCTGAGTGCGGGACTGAACATTGCGCCAGCCGCCGAGCAGGACTGGTACGAAGAATACCTGCGGCTGTGCATTGCAGTTCGTGTGGTCGCAAGCGTTGACGATGCGATCTCCCACATCAACCGTTATTCCACAAAGCATTCGGATTCCATCGTGACGCACGATGAATCGAATGCGCGTAAATTCTTGCGTGGAGTAGATTCTGCGGCTGTGTACTGGAATGCTTCGACCCGCTTCACCGATGGCGCCGAATTCGGCTTCGGCGCCGAGATGGGCATCAGCACACAGAAGTTGCACTGCCGCGGGCCCTTCGCGCTCGCCGAACTGACCTCTTCGAAGTACGAGATCATCGGAACGGGGCAGGTCCGCTAGCCGCGAGCCGCGACTTTTACTCGTCGAACGGACGCTTCGCCTAAATGCTCTCATGCCTGCTGTGTTACCTTACTTAGTTTCACCCGGGAGCCCAAATGCGATTCTTTTCAGCGGTACTTCTTTCTTCAGTCGTCCTGCTTTGCTGCCTGCCGATCAGGGTGAGCGGTCGCGGGCCCCAGCCTTCCGCTGGTGCTCAACCCATTTTCGGTTTTCGCGATGCCGTCGCTGAAAACGCCGCCGAGGCCCGTTTTATTGCCGTGCCCGATCCCAACCTGGCGAAAGAGCATCTGCGCACCCTGACGCAGGCTCCTCACATGGCAGGCACTCCTGAGGACAAGGCTACCGCGGATTATGTGGCAGAAAAGTTTCGCGCGGCAGGTCTCGAAACTGAGATCGTCGAATACAAAGTGTGGCTCAACTATCCTTCGGAGATCAGCGTCGACGTCACCGCGCCCGCCGGAGTCGAAATGCACGGGCCCACGCGCGAGCACGTTGCGGGCGATCCCTACGACGACGATCCGCGCGTCGTCATGCCGTTCAACGGCATGTCTCCATCGGGAGATGCCGAAGCCGAGGTGGTCTACGCCAACTATGGCACGCCGGAAGATTTTGAGAAGCTGCAGAAGTTGAACATCGACGTTCGCGGCAAAATTGTCCTCGTTCGCTACGGCCAGAACTTCCGCGGAGTGAAGGAATTCATCGCGCAGGAACATGGCGCAGCAGGAGTGATCATCTATTCGGATCCGTTCGACGATGGCTGGCGGCGCGGCGACAAGTATCCCGATGGTCCGTGGCGGCCTGATACGGCCGTGCAGCGCGGATCGGTCGGCTACATGTTCGAGTTCCCCGGCGATCCGACAACTCCGGGAGTGGCATCGCTGCCGTCGTTGCCCGACAGCAAGCGCATCTCTCCAGAGCAGTCGGCGCAAATGCCGAAGATTCCAGTCACGCCACTTTCCTATCACGATGCCGCACCTATTCTTCAACACCTCGGCGGGCCCGACTCGCCGCGCGAGTGGCAGGGATCGCTGCCCTTCACCTACCACGTGGGCCCGGGACCGGTGCGGGTGAAGATGCATCTCAAACAGGATTATCAGTTCCGCACGCTCTGGGATGTGATCGGCCGCGTGCGCGGCAGTGAGTTCCCCGACGAGTGGGTGGTTGCGGGCAATCACCGCGACGCGTGGGTATACGGCGCGGTCGACCCGAACAGCGGCACTGCGGCGATGCTTGAATCCGTGCACGGTGTCGGCGAGTTGCTGAAGTCGGGTTGGAAGCCGAAGCGCACGATGATTTTCGGCAGTTGGGATGGCGAGGAAGAAGGGCTGATCGGTTCCACCGAATGGGCCGAGCAGCATGAATCCGAACTCAGTGGCGCTGCCGCGTATTTCAACATGGATGTCGCAGTATCTGGACCGAAGTTCAGCGCCTCGGCCGTTCCCAGCCTGAAGCAGTTTTTGCGCGATGTGACCAAGGCCGTGCCCAGTCCCAAGGGCGGGACTGTCTATGAAGCCTGGCAGAAGTCCGATCAGCAGTCGCTCGCGGAAGCGGCCAGCGATTCGCGTCGCAAGCCCGCCGCTCCTTCCAACGGCGATGTTCAGGTCGGCGACCTCGGTAGCGGCTCCGACTACAGCGCGTTCCAGCAGCACCTGGGCGTGCCTTCCGGCGACATCAGCTCCAGCGGGCCGTATGGCGTGTATCACTCTGTGTTCGATAATTTTGCCTGGTTCACAAAGTTTGGCGATCCGGATTTCGTTTACGAGCAGCAGATGGCGCGAGTCTTTGGCCTGGAGGCATTGCGTATGGCGGATGCCGACGTGCTGCCTTACGATTACGAAGAATATGGAAAAGAGATTGCCGTTTACCTTGATGAGGCCAGGAAAAGAGCTGAGACCAAATTTGGAGAGCATGGGCTCGATCTGAATGCAGTGACCTCGGCAGCGAAACATTTTCAGGAAGCGGGAGCGAAGATCTCGGCGAAGCAAAAGAATCCGCCGCGAGATCCCGCGCGCTTAAACGTGGCGTTGCGCGGCGCGGAGCGTGCTCTGCTGGTGCCTGAGGGACTGCCGCACCGTCCCTGGTTTCGCCACGCGATCTATGCTCCGGGAGAATACACAGGATATGCCGCGGTGGTGATTCCGGGGGTGAATGAAGCGATCGACAAGGGCGACGCGGAACGGGCGCGGCAGCAGTTGGCCGTTTTAACGGCTGCGCTCGAGCGTGCAACCAAAGTGCTGGAGGGTTACCGGTAAGGCTCATGACGCCTACTACGCATGCGCTTGGGCAATTCCTGCGCACTCTGCCGCACTCGGCGGCGGCGACATTTCTGGCGTTGTTTCCCATCGTCGATCCCTTTGGCGGAATTCCTATCTTCTTCACGATGACGTCTTCCTGGACTCCTCAGGAACGCCGCAATACTGCGCTGAAGACAGGATTGTGGGTCTTCGTCATTCTGGTTACATTTCTATTCTTTGGCCGCTTCGTGTTGCATTTCTTCGGCATCTCGCTGCCCGTCCTGAAAATTGCCGGAGGCCTGATCGTCGCCAACACCGCTTGGGGCATGGTCACTTCTCATGCGCGCATCACGCCGGAGGAAAGCCACGAGGCGCAAGGCAAAGAGGACATTTCTCTGACTCCGCTGGCGATGCCCCTGATGTCAGGTCCGGGAGCCATCGGCGTGGTCATGGCGCTCGCGGCCAACGTGGACAGCGCTGCTTCTTATTTGGGGATGGTGATCGGCATCGCCGCGATTGCGTTGACCGTGTTGCTTTTCTTCTGGTGGGGAGGGCCGCTGGTGCGGCGGTTGGGCCCCAACGCAGTCGGGGCCATCAATAAGATCTTCGGTTTTCTGATTCTCGCCATCGCCGTCCAACTCGTCTGGGATGGCGTGGCCGACTTCAACAGCTAGCGTTCGTTGAATCTGAAGGGCGACGCCCCCCTGCGGAAATCTACCGAAAGAAATAGTCCGGAACGCTCCCCGGACGCCGCTGTTTAGGCAGATCTATTCCGGGAAATCCAGGCTTTTCGTGGTATACCGCCCTCCCCCCACCCTCTGAATGCCTTTGACTGGCGCGGGGTCTGCAAAAGGTGTTCTCAAACACCAAAACTCTTCCGAAAGATAATGCGGCTTAAGGTAGTTTTCGGCTATTCGGTCGACGATTTCGGCAAGATCGTTCAGCGCCCTTTGAGTGTTTGGGGCTCGTTTGCCGCTATTTCTCTTTGACTTTCTCCGACAATTCCCGAAACTCTTTGGCTTGCTTGTGGCTCGCCTTTATTTGCACCTGTGCGAGCTGCCGAGAGTTCTCAGTCGTCAGGATCGGCACCAGGGCTTCGAGTTCTGTCGCTACTTCACGCGCGTGACCGGCCTCTTTCAGCATCAAATGTTCAAATTTCCGGACTGCCTCGTGATGATCCATAGACCCTCGCTTTGGGGTGGATTCAAGCGTGTTTCACTTCAACGTAACCAGCCGATCCACCAGTTCCGAATAATCCTTCTTCTCGATCCCATGCACTTGCTTGTTGTACTCGTCTACCTTCGACGAATAATTCATCGAGCAGAATTTCGGGCCGCACATGGAGCAGAAGGCTGCTTCTTTGTAGTAGTCGTCGGGCAAAGTTTCGTCGTGCATCGAACGCGCCGTCTCGGGGTCGAGGGAGAGAGCGAACTGCTTTTCCCAATCGAATTTGTAGCGGGCGTAGCTGAGGGCGTCGTCGCGGTCGCGGGCGCCCGGGCGTCCACGGGCGATGTCGGCGGCATGGGCGGAGATTTTGTAGGCGATGATGCCGTCCTTCACGTCTTTCTCGTTCGGCAGGCCGAGATGCTCCTTCGGAGTGACATAGCACAGCATCGCTGCGCCGTACCATCCGATCATGGCCGCGCCGATGGCTGACGTGATGTGGTCGTAGCCGGGAGCGATGTCGGTGACCAGCGGGCCGAGGGTGTAGAACGGAGCTTCATAACAGAGCTCGACTTCTTTTTCGACCTGCTCTTTGATCTTATCCATGGAGACGTGGCCGGGGCCTTCGATCATCACTTGCACGTCGTGCTGCCATGCGATTTTCGTCAGTTCGCCCAAAGTTTTCAGTTCGGCGAACTGGGCTTCATCGCTGGCATCGGCTACGCAGCCGGGACGCAGGCCGTCTCCCAGCGAAAAGCTGACGTCATACTTCTTGAAAATCTTGCAGATATCGTCGAAACGTTCGTAGAGGAAATTCTGCTTGTGGTTGTAGGCCATCCACTGCGCGAGAATTGCTCCGCCGCGGCTCACGATTCCGGTAATGCGCTTCGAGATCAGCGGCAGATACTGGATCAGCACGCCGGCGTGAATCGTCATGTAATCCACGCCCTGCGCGGCCTGCTCTTCGATCACCTCGAGCATCACTTCGGCATTCAAGTCTTCGACGCGCTTCACGCGCGCAATGGCTTCGTAAATCGGTACCGTGCCGATGGGAACGGGCGAATGGCGCAGAATGGCTTCGCGAATATCGTGAATGTTTCCGCCCGTGGAGAGATCCATCACGGTGTCGGCGCCATAGTGCACGGCGGTGTGCAGTTTTTTCAGTTCTTCGTTGATTTCAGAAGACACTGCCGAGTTGCCGATGTTGGCGTTGATCTTGCACAGTGACGCGACGCCGATCGCCATCGGCTCCAGTTCCGGATGATTGATGTTGGCCGGAATAATCATGCGACCGCGGGCCACTTCATCGCGTACCAGTTCGGGCGTGAGTTTTTCGCGGTGAGCAATGTAGCCCATCTCTTCCGTGACCACGCCCTGGCGCGCGTAGTGCATCTGCGAAAAGTTGCCGTCGGTGTTCGCCCGCTTGCGCTCGGCTAGCCACTCTGCGCGGGGCTTAGGAACGCTGTGGCCGTTGTTACCATTGCCGGAATTGCCGTTCGTGGGGGTCATGTTCGGAGCCAGCTTTCGTCTGGATTCTACTGGCCAAATTATAACCCTGTGGTGCCGGAGAATGGCGGCTCACTGCATTTGCTCGGCGCATTCCACCGAGGTGCAACCGCCAGGCACCTGGGTGCGAACATTGCCGACAGCGTTCTTGATGTGGATTGCAGTCATCGCGGCGGGATAAGCCCACCAAAGTTTGCGGATGACGCGGTCTCCCGGCAGTCGGAAGTGCGACTTCTTGAGTTCGCAAGTCAGCAGGAATTCTGCTCCATACAGCGCCAAACCCTTGGCCATGACGGGTTGGTTTGCGGGCGAGCTGGTGACCCAGGGAGCGCCGGTACTCGTGATCGAGCACGAGCTGGCGGCTGGTGAAGCGGAAACTCTCCGCTCCGCAGAGTGCACCCATGACCACGAAAAACTTCTTGTCGAACACTCTCTCCGGCTTTGCCGCAGCAGGTGTGACTGTTGTCTCCACTGGCGCAGCCGGGAGCGATTCAGGCGCGATTTTGTCGAAGGTAGCGTTCTGAGCGGCAAGCCGGCCTGCCGGCAGTAAAGCAAAGATTAGAATCAGCATCTCAGCCGCGGTCAAACGTGGTTTCATTCCATTCCTGTCGATTTGGGCGCTGCAGCAGGGAGGATCGGCAGTCGCGGGATGGGCCGGGCAAAGCTTTCTTCCGGCGTGACTTTAGGGGAGCAAACGCCTGTCCAACCGGTGGAGGATGCTTTTCAACGAATTGGCCTGTTTCCCGGCCTTGGCGGGACGCGTTAGCAGCTCAACGCGCAGGATTTTCGTCGGAGGTATGTCTAATGTTTCCTACCGCGCACTTAGGGCCTTTCTAATGTTGAATCGTCTAATCTTGAACTAGCTGTTGAACCACCGACCGGAATTGGATCCGCTGTCACGCTTGCCCATACTGATTGGCGGGCCTAAAATCTGAAGCGTTCTTAAAAAGGAGAGATTTCGTTATGCGAGTGTTCCGGCTGTTGCCGCTCTTTTTGCTTCTCATGAGTATCGCCAGCTTCGCGCAAACATCTTCCTCGGCTAAGCCTGCTTATGGTTCCAGTCTCGATACCATCGACAAGAGCGTCGACCCCTGCGTGGATTTCTATCAGTATGCCTGTGGCACCTGGATCAAGAACGCCGAGATTCCTGCCGACCAGTCGAGGTGGGGCGGCTTCAGTGAAGTCCGCGAACGCAATCGCAGCATCGAGCACGACATTCTGGAGAAGGCAGCGGCGGGCGGCGCTAGCCGCGACGCGGTGGATCAGAAAATCGGCGACCTTTACGGCTCCTGCATGGACGAAAAAGCCGTGGACGCCAAAGGCATCGCGCCGCTGCAGCCTGAACTCGACCGCATTGCAGCGGTGCACGACAAGGCTGCGCTGATCGAGGAGATTGCGCACGTGCATCTGATCGGACCAAACCCGCTGTTTAATTTTTATTCCAACTCCGATCTCCACAATGCGGACCAGGTCATCGCTTACATCGATCAGGGCGGTTTGTCGTTGCCCGACCGCGACTATTACCTCAAGGAAGACAACCCAAAGATGAAGGAGATGCGGCAGCACCTGGTGGAGTACGTTACGCAGACGTTCACGCTGGCCGGTCAGACGCCGCAGCAGGCCGCCGATTCGGCGCAGGCTGTGCTTCGCATCGAGACTTCGCTGGCGAAGGCTGCGATGGACCGCACGGCGCGCCGCGACCCCAAGAACCTGGATCACAAAATGAGCCGCGACGAGGCAGTCGCGCTCGGACCCAATTTCTACCTTAACCGCTACTTCGTCGCCGTGGGCGCACCCAATTTCACCCAGCTCAACGTGCCGAATCCTGACTTCTTCAAGCAGGTCAACGGAGTTCTGGAATCCGAATCTCTGGACGCACTGAAGACCTACGTGAGCTGGCATGTGCTGAACGCCGCGTCCCCGTGGCTTTCGCAGCCGTTCGTCGAGGCTAACTTCAAGTTCCAGCAGAACCTCAACGGCCAGAAAGAAATTCAGGCGCGCTGGAAACGCTGCGTGAGCCTCACCGATCATGAACTGGGCGAGGCGCTGGGGCAGAAATACGTGGAACTCACCTTTGGTCCGGAAGCCAGGCAGCGCATGCTTAAGATGGTGAATGCTCTCGAGGAGTCTCTCGCCGATGACGTTCACGATCTCTCCTGGATGAGTGACGAAACGAAAAAGCAGGCCAAGGTGAAGCTGGATGCCATTCGCAACAAGATCGGCTATCCCGACGTGTATCGCGACTACAGTTCGGTGGTGATCAAACGCGACGACCTGTTGGGCAATGTGGCTCGGGCCAACGAATTCGAATCGAAACGCGAGATTGCCAAGATCGACAAGCCGCTTGACCGCAAGGAATGGGGCATGACTCCGCCAACGGTAAACGCGTATTACAACCCGTCGTTTAACGAAATCGTTTTTCCGGCGGGCATTTTGCAGCCTCCGTTTTTTGACAACGCCATGGACGACAGCGTCAACTTTGGCGGCATCGGTTTGGTCATTGGGCACGAACTCACGCACGGTTTTGACGACCAGGGACGCAAGTTCGATCCGCAAGGCAATCTGCACGATTGGTGGACGGACGAGGACGGTAAGGAATTCGAGAAGCGAGTGAGTTGCGTGGCCGACGAATACTCGAACTTTGTCGCTGTCGATGACGTTAAGCTGAACGGCCGGCTTACGCTGGGTGAGAACACGGCTGACAACGGCGGCGCGCGCATCGCGCTGAGTGCGCTCGAACGCATGATTGCCGAGGACAAGACTGGAAAGGAAGGGCAGAAGATCGACGGTTACACGCCCGAGCAGCGCTTCTTTCTGGGATTCGGACGGGTGTGGTGTGAGAAAGTGCGTCCTGAACAGGCCCGCGTATGGGCCCTCACCGATCCTCACTCGCCTGGGAAATACCGGGTCGACGGCGTGGTGCAGAACATGCCGGAGTTCCAGAAGGCCTGGGGTTGTAAGGCCGGGCAGCCTATGGTGGCCGAGAATGCCTGCCACGTCTGGTAGGCGGCGCCTAGCTGAAAAAACTGGGGCCGGAGTATGGTGTCTCCGGTCCCATCGGCGTCATAACGGCTGATCCCAGCCCCGCAGCCGCGGCCACCAGCGGCGCACGTGGTGGCGATACTCTTCGTACTGTGCCCCGAACTTCCCACGTAGCGTGGGCTCTTCGTACAAGACCACGAACAGATGCATGCCGAGGGCAACTGCGGCGGCGGCCGCGATCACGCGTGGATCAGGATGCCCGAGAATCACCCAGAGCCCAATCCATCCCGCCGCGAAGCCCACGTACATGGGATTGCGCACGTAGCGGTAGAACCCCACCACCACCAGGCGTTGCGGCGGTGCGATCGGGGCTGGGGTCCCGCGTCCCGTCCAGCCGAAGTCCCAGACGCAGCGCAAGGCAACAGCGAACCCCAGCACCGATGGAATCGCCGCGAGCCATCGCCACCGCGCCGCGCCCGCCGTTTCCACGGTGAAACCCAGCCATCGCGGCAGCAGCCAGAACCACAAGCCAAGGAACGCCGCGCCTACTAACAGCGATACCGCCGCAGTTAGCCGGCGATAGCCGTGCTCGACTTGCGGACTCCGCACGGAATCTGCCTCGGCCATAAGTCCTCCTGTCGTTGCTGCCAATATGCACGTCGCAAGCGCGGCGTTTTGCTCCGATTTCACTTCGCCGCCGAAGGCGACCTCCGAGCCAACTCCATTTCAATACCTTCCGGGGACACTACCGTCCCCACTGGTGGCGTCTTTGGTTGAGTGGTTAGTAAAGTCACGCTTAAGACACGGGCTGTATGTGCCGCATCCAAAACCTTTACCACGCTTGCGTAAGGTGCCCTGGCGTCCGCTTTAATGTAAAGAGTCTGTGAGTCATTAGACGGACGGGCCCTAAGCTTTTCCGCCAGCGCATCGGGCGTGACCGGATCGATTCCGAAATAAATTCCTCCGCTGTCCGTCACAGTGATCATTAATGCTTTCTGATTGTCTGCATCTGGTACGGGCACCGCGCTGCTGGTGCGGGCCAACTGTACGCTGATCCCTTTTTGCATTGCCTGTGCTGTGCTTCGCGGAGCAAATGACATCGTAGTTACAACTGCCAGTAACGCCGCTCTCCACATTATGTTGTTCAGACTTCCGGGATTATTTGTTTTAAGGCAACTCATCGATTTTCTCCTCTTCTTGCCGTTTCCGGCAGTGTTATTCGTTCCATTCATTTATTACTGCGCCTTTGCTCCGCCCAGTGATGCGGTTGCGAGTGTTCCGCCTAGCCCCATGGTTTCGACCGCCGAGGACGGCACAATCACCATCGAGCCTTTTTCCTTAATCGCTTCGTAGAGCATGTTCATGGCGCGCAGGTGCAAGGCCACGGGGTTCTCCGCGTAGGACGCCGCAGCCTGCACAAAGCTGTCGGCGATTTCCTTTTCCGCCTGGCCGAGAATGATTCGCGCCTGACGCTCACGCTCGGCTTGCGCCTGCCGCGACATGGCGTCTTCCAGCCCTTGCGGAATTCTTACGTCGCGAATTTCCACCGACTGGACCGTGATGCCCCAGGGATTCGTTTTCTCATCGAGGATGCGCTGCAGTTCGCGGCCGAGCGTCTCGCGCTCGGTAATCATCTGCGCCAGTTCGTGACGGCCGATCGACTCGCGGAGCGCCGTCTGGGCACTCATGTTGATCGCTTCAATGAAGTTCTCGACTTCCAGGATGGATTTCTCTGCGTTCCACACCAGCCAGAACACGATGGCGTCTACATTGACGGGCACGGTGTCGCGGGTGAGCGTGGATTCCGCGGACACGCTGGCCACGCGGACGCGCTGATCCACGTAGGCGCTCAATGTCTCGACGATGGGTACGATGTGGAAGATCCCCGGCCCGCGCAGGCCGACATAACGCCCGAGGCGCAGAACTGCCACCTTCTCCCATTGGCGCACGACCTTGATGGCGAACAGGAGGTAGATACCCAGCGCGGCGCCGGCGATGATCCCGGCGGGATGATGAATGGCGGCGGTGACGATTGCGCCCGCCAGCAGGCAGATGACGAACAGTGATCTTCCGATGCCGCTGATCTGACCGATTTCGATTTTCGTCATGGTCTTATCTCCTTGTCGTGGAATGAGGCACTAACTCGCGCAGGCGATCGAGCAGTTCTTCAACCGTGAACCCGGCAGCCCCGGCGCGGGAGGCGAATTCACCCGCGAGTTGGACGAGTTGCCGCTCGCGCTCCGCATTGTTCCTGGTGATTTTTTTCTCGCTGATGAATGTGCCGGTTCCCTGGTGGGTTTCGAGCATGCCGCCAAGCTCAAGCTCGCGGTAGGCCCGCAGAACGGTGTTGGGGTTGATGGCGAGGTCGACCGCCAGTTGCCGCACGGTGGGAAGCTGATCGCCGGCGCAGAGCGTCCCGGACGCCATGCCGCCTCGAACCTGGTCGATGATCTGGCGGTAGACGGGAACTCCGCTGCGCAAGTCCAGTTTAAGCTGGAAAACCTGGACGGGAATGGAATTTCGTGCCATGTGATTCAGTGTACTACACTACTAGTACACTGAGTCAAGAAGAAAATTACAGGATGTTCGTTGCGTAGAAAGGCAGTCGAACTCCAAGAAAAGACAAGGCCCCGGCGAAATGCCGGGGCCTTGTCTCGTTCCGGTGAATTATCTCCACCGAAGCTGCGGAAGCTTACGCGCGTTAGTAGTTGGCTGCCTGGACGATCAGGTGATCGACGATGCGGTGCGCTTCGTCGATGTGGTGAAGAGCGCGATCGCGCAGACCACGTACTGCCGGATCATCTTCTTCGTGTGCGATATCGTTGTGCGCTTTGTCGAGCAGCTCCAGCGCGCGGTGATAGCGGCCGGCCCGGTCCATGTGCGCATCGACCGGAGGATGATCGTTCAGGTTCTTGCCATCGTCAATAGCAGCATTCTTGATCTCTCCAATGGCTTTGTCGATCTCGTCAATGGCATGCTCCTCTTCTTTGTCCATGTGATGAGTAGGAGCCAGGTTCTCCAGGTGAGCGCGCGCATGACGCAGATCGGTGAGTGCGTGCAGGTATGCCGGATGCCTTCCCGGTTCGTCGGCGAAGGATAACGCGGCGCAAAGAGCAACAATAAACGCGAGTACGGCGCAATGTCGTACAGTCTTCATAGTCTCCTCAAATGCCATGTTGGCAGAATGAACTTCGCTAGTAATGAACCCGGACCTGGAAGCTTTGACTCGCTGGATTCTAGGGCGCGGCCTTCAGAAGCGGAAGTTACCTCCGGACATGACCCGCTTTAAAGCCTGATTTTCGGGACACTTGCAGCTCCCGATGGTCTTTCATAGGCTGTCTTTCATCTAGGGTGCGGAAGGGCGTAGTCCGGATCAGTGCTTTTCCGGCGCCTTGAAGCCTTTGCGGCGTTGTTCGCTGTAGCGGCGCAGCGCATCGACGATGATGGGAGAGGCCTCGCCGGCTGGCCGTATCTCGTCCACCTCGACGGCCTTGCCCTCGAGCTGCTTGTAATCCTGGAAGAAGCGCCGCAGCATGAGCAGGCGGTGCGGCGGCATTTCCGCCGCCTCGTGGTAGGGATTGAATTCAGGATCTTCCGTGGCGATGGCAATGATTTTGTGATCCTGCTTGCCAGCATCGATCATGGTCATCAGCCCGATCGCGCGGGCGTGGATGATGGTAAGAGGCACAACCGGTTCCTGGCATAGGACGAGAACATCGAGCGGGTCATCGTCCTCGGCCAGCGTCTGTGGAATGAAACCATAGTTCGCGGGATAGTAAACCGCGGAATACAAGATGCGATCGAGCTTGATCAGGCCGCTGGCTTTATCCAGCTCATACTTCACGCTCGACCCGAAAGGAATCTCGATTACGCAATCGAATTCCTGCGGGAGCTTGTCGCCGGGAGTTACGTCGTGCCAGGGATGAATCATGGGATTTTCTACTCAGAGCTATTCTATCGGAGGATTGAGCCGTACTAGCGCGTCCTTCCAGAATCTTGATTTCCGGGCGCGGCGTCGCGTATGGTCTTAGCTAATGGGGAGTTTTGCTCCATCAGGTGGTTGCTAATGTCGAGCCAAGCCAAGACCTATCTAAAATTCGGCGGGGCCACGCTGTTAATTTTTTTCCTGCTCGGCTACCTCGCTTATACCGGTGTGCAGGACAGCAAGAGCTACTACGTCACCATCAGCGAGCTGCACAAAATGGGGAACGGCGCTTACTCCAAGCGCCTGCGGGTCGCGGGGAATGTGCAGCCGGGCTCGATCAAGCGCACCGGAACCCATCTTGAATTTGTGCTGATGGAGCAGAATCAGCTGCTCTCGGTGGATTACACCGGAACCGAAGCGCCTCCCGACACTTTTAAGGACGATTCCCAGGCGCTGGCCGACGGCAGCTTTGGCCGCGATGGCATCTTCCATGCCAAGGGCCTGCAGGCGAAATGCGCATCGAAGTATGCGCCGCAACAGCCTGGCACTCCCGCCAATGGGGCGCTGTCGCCGTCCAACGAAGGGGGCAAGAGTATGACGCAGGTGCAAACCGGCTCTCAACCCGCCACGGCCTCGAACTAGCAAGACACACTTGTCATCCCGAGCGGAGCGAGGGATCTTGGTGCGTGCCGGCAGCTTCCACAGCGGTGGTGCAGGGAAGAACCAAGATCCCTCGCTCCGCTCGGGATGACAATTTGCTGATGATGATAGTTCGCTGATGATGATAGTTCGCTGATGATGGCTGGCTGTTTAGGATGCGGCCCTACCGGTGTCCTCGACTTCGCCGCGGGCTTTCGCTATCTTCTACCTTTCAACTTGTCCAGTTGATCACTTGACCCCATGAATGTGAGCGCGTCCGAAATTCCGCCGGCCGGAATCGTCTCCGTCAGGAATCTGGTCAAACAGTTCGGACGATTCGCCGCATTGCGCGGAGTGAACGCCGAGTTTGAGGCTGGCAAGTTCCACGTGATTCTCGGCGACAACGGGGCCGGGAAGACGACTCTGCTGCGCGCGCTGGCGGGATTGGCGCATCCCACGCGTGGGGCGGTTTCTATCCTGGGCAAAGCTCCGCACGAGGTCAGCCGTGAGATCGGTTACATGGCTCACCCGTCGCTGCTTTACGACGAGATGAGCGGCATGGAAAACCTGCGCTACTTCGCGCGCCTCTACGGCGTTGCCGGCGACAGCCGCTGCCAGCAGGTAATTCAAACCGTCGGGCTCGATCCCGAATTGTCGCGGCCGGTGGGGAAATATTCGCAAGGCATGCGGCAGCGCATGTCGCTGGCGCGGGCCCTTCTGCACGATCCGAAGATTCTGTTGCTGGATGAGCCGTTTTCCAACGTGGACGTGCACTCGGCGCGGGAGATGGTCGGCCTGCTCACGGGCATGCGCGATGCCGGCAAAACTGTTTTCGTGGTCACGCACCAGGCTGCGCTGCTCGAAGGCGTAGCTGACGAATTTGTCTGGATGCAAGCCGGGCAGATCGTAGACCGCGCGAATCGCCTCACCCGCGATCTGCACCAACGCGATCTGAACCAACGTAGTGTGAACCAACGTGATCTGAACCAGGCGGAGGAACCATGAAGTCGTTCTGGTCGATCACGCTAGGCACTCTGGCCAAGGACATCCGATTGGAGTGGCGCTCCAAGGATGCGCTCAACGCCATGCTGTTCTTTTCTCTGCTCGTGGTCGTGATCTTTGTTTTTTCCTTCGATCCCCTGGCCGAAGAATCGCGCCACATTGTTGGCGGCCTGGTTTGGGTGGCGTTTCTGTTTGCGGCGGTCGTTGCGCTCAACCAGACCTGGGCGCGAGAACTGCGCAACCAGGTGCTCGATGCCTACCGCGTCTCTCCGGCCCCAGCGAATGCATTGTTCCTGGCCAAAGTGCTGGGCAACTTCATCATGGTCAGCATTCTGGAAGCGCTGATGGCGCCTCTGTTTGTGATCTTTTACAACTTGCGCGTCCTCGGCCCCGCCTGGCAGTTGATTCCCGTGGCGCTTCTGGGAACCTGGGCGCTGGTGGTGAACGGAACATTTTTTGCAGCCATGTCGCTGCGTACACGCAGCCGCGAGCTGATGCTCCCTCTGCTTTTATTTCCGGTTTCCATTCCGGCGGTGATAAGCATGGTCGCCGCTACCACCAACATTCTCACCGGAGAAGATTCCGCCCACTTCTTCATCGTATTGCTTCTCACCTACGATGTGGTGTTTACTACAGCCTGTCTGGCCTTGTTTGAGACGGTGTTGCAAGCGGAATGAAAAAGGCCTTCCCCATCCTGGCAGTTCTGACGGCGGTTTTGCTCGCCTACGCTTTTTATGAGGCCTGGTGGGTTGCGCCTGTGGACGCTCTGCAGGGCCAGGTTTACCGCATTATTTATTATCACGTGCCTTCGGCGTGGACCGCCTTCCTGCTGTTCTTCATCAATTTCATCGCTTCGGTCGAATACCTGGCCAATGCGAGACCGTCGACGCAGCGCGCCGCGAAGTGGATCGTGATTGCAATCGGGACTCTCGGCTTCATCGCGCCGTTTATTCCGCAGGTGCGGCAGCAGTTGCCAGTCGGGATGTATCCGAGTTCAGTAGCCACCACAGCGCTGATCATTGCCGGTCTTTATTTCCTGACCGGAAAGTATTTCCCCGGGCAGGATCTTGACCTGCTCGCCGTGACCGCGGCGGAAGTGGGCGTGGTTTTCTGCACGATCGTTCTGGTTACCGGGCCCATCTGGGCGCGGCCGGTATGGGGCATCTGGTGGGCTCCGGGGGACATCCGGCTCACCTCGACGCTGGTGTTGTGGCTGATCTACGTGAGCTATCTGGTGCTGCGGCGGTTCTCTGATAGCGCGCAGACACAGAAGCTGGCCGCGGTGCTGGCGGTTTTTGGCGCGCTTGATGTTCCACTGGTTTATTTTTCGATCTGGTTTTTCCGTACCCAGCATCCTCAACCGGTGATCGGCGGGGGCGGCTCGATTGATCCGCGGATGCTGCACGTTCTGCTGATCAACTGGACGGCGTTTCTGTGTTTCGCGTATCTGGTCTGCTGGTCGCGATATCGCCTGGAGAAGCTGCGCCGCGAAGTGGAAGAAGCTGAAGTTCTCGAGTCGCTGCTGGAGCCTGCGGGGCCTGTCGCACCATCTTCGAAAGCTAAAGGTGCTCTAAACCGGGGGCCCCAATGAATTCCATCAGGTTTCTCTACGCTGCTTACATTGCCACATGGACGATCCATGCTCTCTATCTCGGCAGCCTGGTGCGCCGCTACGGCCGCTTGCGGCAGCAGATGAAAGATTTGGGAAAAGGGAAGTAGCCGGGCTTCAGTTCGGAGTTTTCATCTCGCGCTGCAGGGCACTGAGGAAGTCCGCGCTACCGCTGGTGCGGAGGAATTCGTAGTCCTCGATCATGGCGGCGGTTCCGATGCGCAAAGAGGGCAGAGGCGACTCCACGCGGATGACGCGAGCCGTAAAGCGCACGCGCACAGCGTCGGTCAGCGTGATATGAGGCGGGAAGGTGAGAGTGACCTCGCAGCGGGTTCCTGCCGCGACCGGACGGTCGAGGTAGAAAAAGACTCCGCGGGCGCTCACGTTCTGGGTTTCGGTTTGGAATTCGCTGTTCTGGTCGTTTTCCTGAACGAGGCGAACCACCGCCGGCAGGCGCATGTCAAAGCGCCGCATCATCCGCCGTTCCTGAGATTCCGGTTGCATCCGTCGCGCGTATTCCGAAAGCATGTTTTTCTTAACGAAGACCCCAAATGCTGTGCGGAAATCGATCTTCAGGCTGGGATGACAAGGCCGCCCTTCGACAGGCCCCTGACTACCACCAATGTATAGAAATGCCAGCACTTTGCAAGAGCAAAAAGGCTCCGGAACTGATTCGGTAAATGCTCGCACATCGGGGCCGGGAAACGGCCTGGGGGATGGCGAAGACAAATCCGGCCAGCTGATTCTCCGCAGTCCCGTTTCGTATTGCGGTTTTTCCTGCGTCGGCCCGGCATCTTTCCATGTCTCCAGACGCATCTGACAAATCGGGAGCGGGGTGGGCGTGCGGGGCCTCGTTTGACTTGGTCCGGCTTGGCTTGACTTGGCTGGCTTGACTTCGCTATCCATCAGATGTTTAAGTAGTTGTTTGTTTTCCGCCAGTTCCAAGTGACAGTTCAGCAGCGGGCGGTTTCGCCGGTGCCGGGTAAGTACTGACTCGCGCCGTTTCTATTCTCTCCAAATCTATTTGAAATGGTCTGGTTGCACCGGAGGAAAAACGTGATGGGTAATGGCCGTCGTTCGGGAGAAAGTTCGGGGAAATGCTCGGGAGAAAGCTTGGGACAAACTTTGGAGAAAGATTCCGGAAAAAGCCTGTTATGGGTTCGCGCTCTTGGGGGGCTCGTGGTGCTGCTGGTGGCGGGTTCGGTGTTGCTTGGATTGGGTTCCCGTCGCAATACTCAGAAGTCCGTGGCTCAGGATCCCGCTTCTCCGGTTCCGGCATTGTCCAGATTGTCCCTGAAGTCGAAGCCCGAGGCGCGCGCCATCCTTGGACAGTTGCCGCTCATCTTCGAGCCTAACCAGGGCCAGGCCGATCCGGGGGTGAAGTTTCTCGCGCACGGCGCGGGATACAGTCTCTTCCTCGACGCGAACACCGCGGTGCTGGCCATGCAGACAGCGCCCGCGCCGTCATCACGGTCAAAAGCAGCAGCACAGCCCAGCCAACAATTCGTGCGGATGAAGCTGGTGGGCTCTAACCCTGCAGCAGCCCTCTCCGGAGCCGATCCATTGCCGGGCAAGAGCAATTACATGATCGGCAACGACCCGCACAAATGGCACACGGGCATTCCGCAGTTTGGCGGGGTGCACTACGCGAGCGTTTATCCCGGAATCGATCTCGTTTTTTATGGAAACCAGGGTCATCTGGAGTATGACTTCCGGGTCGCTCCCGGTGCCGACGCGTCACAAGCGGAACTGGAATTTGATGGAGCGAGCAAACTGAAACTGAAGGTGAGCGGCGGCGATCTGATCCTCACAAGCAAGGATCATGGCGGCTTGCGCCTGAAAGCGCCTAACCTGTACCAGCGGGACGGAAATCGGCATGTGCCGGCAACTGGACGCTTTGTTCTGCGCGCCGCGAACCGCGTCGGGACTGCGATTGGCGGAAAGCAGCGCGAGGGTTGCCAAGGCGGTCGTTTCCACGTTGCCGCTCTGTCCGGCGCCGTAAAACATCGTGTTGCCGTCTGGAGACTGCCGCCACCAGACACGCTTGCCGCC
>Ga0209420_1000261_pt1 | contig 31041 bp, 25 predicted proteins | sample BlaSpr_A8_OM1_O1_FD_187972 | JGI IMG/M metagenome (GOLD analysis project Ga0209420, IMG submission 187972) | Forest soil microbial communities from Thunder Bay, Ontario, Canada - Black Spruce, Ontario site 2_A8_OM1_O1 (SPAdes) (version 2) | ecosystem: Environmental > Terrestrial > Soil > Boreal...
GGACGTCGAGTGTTTCGATACGCAGCGAGATGCGCGTGAGCTTATCGATGGGAAAGAAAACGAGCTGCAAGCCCGCGCCTTTGGCTTCGGGCAGCATGCGTCCCAGGCGCAGAACGACGCCGCGCTCCCACTCTTTGATCACGTACACGGAATTCACCAGCCAGAAAAGAAAAATCAGTACCGCGAATCCCAGCAAGATCGTCGCAAAATCCATTCGCTATCTCCTTCGATGCTTCTAGGAAGAGGCCGATTGCGGCGTCTTCACCGGCTCGACTTCAAGCGTCAGCCCGGCAACTTTTTTTACCCGAACGCGCGTACCTTTGGGAATTTCTTCACCGTACCGCGTGATTGCGCGCCACAATTCACCGTGAACGAATACCATGCCTGCTTGACTGGAAGACTCCAGCGGCTCGGTAACTTCGCCAACTTCCCCGATCAATTCTTCTTTCCCGGTGGACTGTTTCCAGGTGCGCGAGCGCAACACCAGCCGCATTAGAATAATTATGATGATCGCGCACGGAATAGCCACGCCGAGCGCAGCGCTGAGGCTGACGCCCCCGCCCGTGAGCGGCGAGTTAATTAGAAAGAGCGCGCCCAGCACCATGGAGATCACTCCTCCCACACCGAGAACGCCATGCGTCGGATATTTTGCTTCCATCACAAAAAGCACCAGCGCCACGACAATGAGCAACAAGCCCGCGAAATTAATCGGCAGCATGTGCATGGCGTACAAAGCGAGCACCAACGCAATTACTCCGAATACGCCGGGCGCGAACATCCCGGGATGCGTGAACTCTGCGTAGAGGCCAAGGACGCCGATGATTAACAGGATGAAAAACGCGTCGGGTTGCACGATGCGCGAGAGGAATTTCTCGCGCGAAGTCATGTCGGTCTGGACGATCACCGGATGCGGCAGCTCGAGTTTCTGCGTGTTGCCGTCGAAGCGGGTGATGGTGCGGCCATCAAGCTTCGCGAGCAGTTCTTCCGGCGACAAAACGACGATGTCGATTAATTTGCCGTCGAGCGCTTCTTTGTCGCTGAAAGCTTTTGCGTCGGTAACCGCGGTGGCGGCCAGGTCGGAGTTGCGGCCACGCTTGCTGGTATAGGCGCGGAGGTAAGCTGTGGCGTCGTTTACGATTTTCTTTTGCAGCGTTTCGTCAATTTTGACCGGCTGACCGCCCAGTTCGATCAGCGGCGACGCGGCGCCAGTTTCGGTTCCTGGAGACATGGCAGCGATATCGCCGGAAAGTAAAATAAAGAATCCCGCGGACGCGGCGCGGGAACCTGTTGGATACACGTAGGTGACCACCGGCACACTAGAGCGCAGGATCGCTTGAATAATCGAGCGCATGGAGGTGTCCAGGCCGCCCGGCGTGTTCATGGTGATCAGAATCAGATTGGCGTGCTGGTCGTTCGCTTCCGTAATTCCACGGACGAGGTATTCGGCAAGGATCGGCTCGATTTCGCCGTCGATGTGAAGCTCGACAATTTTGGAAGTGGTCGCAGAAGATTGCGCGGGAGAGGATTGGGCTACAAGGGCGTGATTGAAGCCGAGAATCGAGCCGCCAACCACACACGCAAGCAGAATCAGCAAGCGAAATGAACGGGGAGCCATTCCGGCGGTCATTATAGCAGTAGATGGCAGGGCAACGTGCGGTGAGGAAAGAATTAGTGACGATATTCTCTAGAAACTCCCGAATCCTTGTTCCGGCATCATGCGCAGAACGATCCCCAGCGCAAATTGTAGGACAATAAAGTAAGCAGTGATGGCGCGGTTTCCTTGAGAGGGCAGATCTTTGGTGAACAGACGCCAGCCAGCTCCGAGCACTGCTAAGAAGAACACACTCGAGGGTTGGGGAGGGCGCGGTTGAAAGCTCTTTATTCGTTTGTCGTCGAACAAAGGGCGATGCTATCGCGTATCCTTTAGCGAGGAGAAATTATGACCAAGGGGCAACCTATTTTTGGCGTGAAGTTGAAATGTCTCCGGTGGCGCGGCTCCCTGGCTCCGGCGATTGCGTTGGGATTGATGCTTGCTGCGTTGCCGCTGGCGGCGCAGGACAAGAAGGACCAGGATGCCGATCAGCAGGACAACGACAGTATCGGAGTGGTCGCTAGCAAGAACGCGGGTGCGAAGGACATTGGGTTGCCGCTATATCCCGGTTCGCGGAAACACAAGGATAGCTCCGATGCTAGCGCGTCGGTGCAGCTCGGCGCCTGGGGTGGATCGTCCGGCTTCAAGCTGGTGGTGCTAAAGATGGATTCCGACGACGCGCCCGATAAAGTTACGGCGTTCTATCGCAAGGCACTGTCCAAATACGGCAAGGTCTTGCGTTGTTCTGATCCCGGCGCGGCGGCAGCGGCAAAAGAAAAGCCCTCGAACGGGCTGGACTGCGAAGATGATCACGCGGATGAGAACGAAACGGTTTTGAAGGCGGGGACGAAAGAGGCGAAACACATTGTCAGCGTGAAACCGAATGGAAGTGGGACTATTTACGACCTAGTGTACATCGAAGCAAGGGGAGCACTAAGCAGCAAGTAAAGTCTCTCCCGAAGAGCTGGCGTCTGCAAGTGACAACCGACTGACAAAAGACTGACGGAACGGCGCGATTTTAAGCATTGCGGATCGCATAACCAGTAATAAGCCCAAATACCCAGCAGCTAGTTCGATTCCTGCTTTTTTGACGAGCCGACGTAGGACGGAGGCATTTGCAAGACTTCCTGGACGCGCGGATCTTTAATCACGCGCGCGAAGGTCACATCGGTCTGCGCGGTCATAAACCCGATGTAGCCATTGTCGCGCGCCATCTTTAGGTAATGAGCGGCACGCTCGGCGTCTCCATTTTGCGCGTAAGCTTTGGCCACGAAGAAGTAAAACATTCCGGGATCAGTGGCTTCTCTTTGCTGGATGATCGAACCGTTCTCGCTCTTCTTTTCGAAAAGGTGAGGGTCAATCGCGAGCGCTTTGGCGAAAGTGCTCATGGCCAGCGTGTATTCCTTGTTACCGAAATAGGCGTAGCCCAGATTGCTGTAAATGGTGGCCAGGTCCGTGTGGTATTGAACGGCTTTCTTGTACTCGGTGATGGCCTTGCCGTAATGTTTTTTCTCGTATTCGATGGTGCCGTAATTGTTGATGGCGCTTGCGTAGGTCTTCTCGGCATGTATGGATTTTTTGTAGTAGCGCTCGGCTCGATTCAAGTCGCCCAATTGCTGATAAGCAACTCCCACTTTGTTCAGGAGCTGCGCATTCTTCGGCTCCGCCTCGATGATCTTGCTGTAAGCATTGACCGCCGAGGGGTACTCCTTGCGCGCCATCAGGATGTCGCCTTGAAGTTCGGCCATCTGTCGCGGCGTCATCGACGAGGTGCCCGATGAGGAGGCGTCGGAAGATTGTGCCGGCTTGGTGTAACTGACAGGGGTCTGTTGCGCGTGGCTCGTGGTGATGAACAACAGAGCCAGCGGAACGGCAAAAAGAGTCGATCGACTCATTGCCCAGCTCCTTTTTCCGCGCGTGACCTACGGCTGTGGTTTCGAGGAATCCGCAGGTTTCTTGCTTGCTCCAAATATACCAAAAACCTTGCCTAGCAAGCCTTTTTTCTTTTCTGGCTCGGGCGGAGTAGTCTCCCCCGGGGCGGCCGCCTGGTTTGCGGGGTTAGAGGCGGCAGACTGCTGTCCGCCAGCGGGCGGGGGTGGGTTTCCATTCTTTCCGAAAAGATGGGATAGCCAATTTCCCTGGGCTAGGTGTCCCCCGTGCAGTTCGCACGTTTGGGTAGGCTCGGTGCCGGAAACGAAGTATTCGCTCACGCTCTGAGGACAACTTGGCCCGGCAAGTTGTCCGGTTTGGGGATCGATCGATTCGGCAATCACCCCGGGAGGCGGGGCGAAAGGCTGCGTGTTGCGATATTGCGGCAGAGCAACAGCGCGCTTCATGAATTCCGCCCAAACCGGCGCAGCCGATTGGCTTCCAGACAATTCCAGGTCGCGGTTATCGTCAAATCCGATCCAGACGACGCAGAGGAGATTTGAGGTGTAGCCTGCGAACCACCCATCGCGCGATGTTCCGGTCTTGCCTGCCGCCGGAGCTTCAAATCCCATGGAGCGAACGGTGACGCCGGTGCCGCGGTTGATAACGTCTTCCATCAGGCTGGTCACCAAAAAGGCGACGCGCGAATCGAGCACGCCGCGCGTGCGCGGGCCCGCCGATTCTTCAACGCTGCCGTCGGCAGCCAGCACGCTGCGGAGGAACAGTGGCTCAGAGCGATAACCGTTGGTAGCGAATGCGGTGTAGCCCGCGGCAACGTCAACGGGAGTCATCTCATAGGCGCCCAGAGCGACAGCGGGCGTAGCCTGGATGTTATTTCCAAGACCCATTTGGCGGGCGACATCGACGACCCGTTGGTATCCGATCATTTCCGCGACTTTGACGGTGGCCACGTTTAAGGAATGAATCAGCGCGTCTTGCACCGTTACGGTGCCGTAGAATTCCTGGCCGTAATTGTCGGGTGTGTATTCTTTGCCGTCGAAATCGAAGGTAGTGGGGACATCTTCGACGGTGGTGACCGGCGTGACGACCGGTTGCATGCCTTGCGCCGCATTCTCGAAGGCAGCAGCGTAGACGAAGGGCTTAAACACAGAGCCCGGCTGGCGGTGCGCGAGGGCGTGATTGAGCTGGCTTTCGCCATAATTGCGTCCGCCGACGAGAGCGCGTATTTCTCCCGTGCGTGGATCCAAGGCTACCAGAGCGACCTGCACTTGAGGTACGGCTTGACCTTTTTTCTTCCACGCGGCATAGCGCTTGGCGAGAAGCTTGTCGACTCCCAGCATTCCGGATTGGACGGCGGCGCTCGCAGCTCTCTGAAGCTGGGGGTCCAGTGTGGTGTAGATGCGATAGCTCTGGGTCTGAAGATCTGTTTCAGAAAACTGATCGAGAAGATGGTCTTTCACCATGTCGACGAAGTACGGAGCGGAACTGCTTTCGATGCCTCCGCTAACGAAGTGAAATTTTTCTTTCTTGGCAGCGTCGGCGTCCGCTTGTGTGACATAGCCATTCTCGACCATCTGGCCGAGGACGCGGTCGCGCGATTCGATGGCGCGATCCATGTGGCGTTCAGCCGCAGAGTAGCGATTGGGCGCGCGGATGATTCCGGCCAGGAATGCGGCTTCGCCCAGGCTTATCTCGCGCACGTCCTTGCCGAAGTAAGCCTGCGCGCCTTCTCCGAAACCTCGAATGGAAAAGCTGCCACGATTACCGAGATAAATTTCGTTGGCGTATAACTCGAAGATCTGCTGCTTGGTGAAACGCTGGTCGATTTCGAAGGCCATCAATGTTTCTTTGATCTTGCGGCGCCATTCGCGTTTAGTGGTGAAAAAAAAGCTTCGCGCCACTTGCATGTCGATGGTGCTGGCGCCTTGCGCGCGATGGCCAATTTTCAGGTCAGCCAGTCCCGCGCCGATGACGCGGACGATATCGAAGCCGCCGTGCTCGAAGAAGCGTTTGTCTTCGGCAGATAGGACGGCATTGACCATCACATTCGGCAAGTCATCAAAACGCACAATGCGCCGCTTCTCGCGCGAGCTGTCAAAGAGATTGGTGATGACTTCGGGCTCCAGCTCGGCGGAATCACGGGGAGTGCCGTCAGAAATCTGGGTTATTTTAGAAATGGACGGACCGGTGAAGACGACGCGCAGCGCATTTCCTCCGTGGAAATAGGACTCCTTGGAAGGCCGGATCTCAAGCGTACTTCCCTTTGCGTGGATCTGGCCGGGGGCTCCAGGGACTTCGCCGTCCTGATAACCGGCACGCAGGAGGTAGGCGCTAAGGTCGGCCAGTTTTATCTCTTCTCCGGTATAAATGCGGCTCGGAGCGGAATAAAGGCGAGAGGTGTTCTGAAAGATCTGGCCGGTGAGACGCTGGTCAACTAAGTGGCCGAACTGTATGTAGTAATAGGCGAAGATCGAGGTCGCTGTGAGGAATACAGCCAACACAGCTGCCAGAACTCCAATTCCGACTCGAGAGGTCCAAAAGCCGGGGGCAATTCGAATCCGCAATCAGTTTCTCCGCTGAGCCTTGAGAGGGTCGGCTGAAGATATCCAGAGCCCGCAAATCGGCATGATGATTCCCACAGCAATACTCCAGCTTCTACTATATTAGATTGGCGGCTTAAAGCGAGTGGTTGTCCCCATGGGCATGGAAATCCATGGTGAACTGAGTGAATTTCATATCAACGGGAATCGAGTAGTTCACGGTAATTTGGACCGTGTTGTTCTCGTTCACAATGTGGATGTCTTCTTTTTTCACCGGAATGCCAAGTTCTTGAACTTTCTTCCAAACGTCATCGCGAATTTCTTCGTCGCTTTTCCGGTTATAGCCGGCGAAACGGGCCTCGGTTTTCATGGCATCTTGCAGCTGATAATTGTTGAAGTAGGGCGGGGCAATCATCACGCCGACAAATACCATACCACCCAGTATTAGCAGGGTCAGAACGAGGTTGATCTTAGCTCCGCCTCGTTGCTTACTTTGGTCTGTTCCAGCTTTCAAAATGGGACGCCTCCCAGGAGCGGGTCCTTGCTGTGGTTATGCTATCACCGCGGCTATATTGGGGAAGCCCGACGACGCAACCATGTTCAGAATGAGTCAATGAGGGATAGGAACGGCCTAGGGCCTTAGTACGCGCGCGCGAAGATAGCCTTCTGCTTAGCCGGTTGGCCGCAGTGGATACACTTCCCTGAGCCGCCGGGCTGTTCCAGTGGGATACAACGCATGGTGGATTTGGTTTCCTCTTTGATGTTCGCTTCGCATTCGCTACTGCCGCACCACCAGGCGAAGGCGAAACCTTTCTCTACCGCTTTTTTGAACTCGTCATAGGTCGCCGGTTCGAAAGTATTGGCTTGGCGGAAGGCTAGAGCGCGGTCGTAGAGCGATTGCTGAATTTCTTCCAATTGTTGTGCCACGGCAGCGGCTAGCCCTTGCTGCTGCACGAAGGACTTGCCTTCTTTGCCGGGACGATCGCGGCGAGCCAGCACTACGGAGCCTTTGGCGACATCCTTTGGACCAATCTCCATGCGCAGCGGAACTCCGCGCATTTCCCAATCGTTAAATTTGAAACCGGGGCTCACCCCTTCGCGTTCGTCCATCTTGACGCGAATGCCAGCAGCGACCAGCTCTTTGCGGAGCTTTTGGGCACATTCCATAACGCCGGATTTCTCTTCGTCCGTCTTGTAAATCGGCACAATAACCAGTTGGAACGGCGCTAGACGCGGTGGGAAGATCAATCCCTGGTCGTCGCCGTGCACCATGATAATCGCGCCGATAAAGCGCGTGGAAAGGCCCCAGGAAGTCGTCCAACAGTGCTGATGCACTCCATTTTTGTCCAGATAACGTATCTCGAAAGCCTTGGCGAAATTTTGGCCTAGATTGTGAGAGGTACCCGCCTGAAGAGCCTTGCCGTCGCCCATCATGGCCTCGATGGAAAATGTTTGATCGGCACCGGCGAATCGTTCGGAGTCCGATTTGCGGCCGGGAATTACCGGTACAGCCGCTTCGCGCACGGCAAAGTCGGTGTAGATGTCGAGCATCTGGCGCGTTTCGAAGTCCGCCTCTTCCAACGTGGCGTGGGCGGTATGGCCTTCCTGCCAGAAAAACTCCAGCGTTCGCAGGAAAAGCTTGGTTCGCATCTCCCAACGCACCACGCTGTTCCACTGGTTGATCAGCACGGGCAAGTCACGATAGGACTGAATCCATTTTGCGTAGCTGTGCCCGATGATGGTTTCCGAAGTCGGTCGAATAACCAGGGGCTCTTCAAGCTCTTCTCCGCCGCCATGTGTTACGACCGCCAGCTCGGGTGAAAATCCGGCCACGTGCGATTTTTCTTTGTCGATGAAGCTGCGAGGAATCAGCAGAGGAAAGGCCGCGTTTAAGTGGCCCGTAGCCTTGAAGCGGCTGTCAAGCGCCGCCGTAATGTTTTCCCAAAGCGCCCAACCGTACGGACGCACGATCATGCAGCCGCGCACCGGTGCGTAGTCCGCCAGCTCGGCGCGTAGAACGACCTGGTTATACCACTCCGAATAATCTTCCGCGCGAGTGGGAAGTTTCTGGTCCGACATACGTTATAGGACTCTTTTCTGCGTCTAATTGAACCGTGGCTGGACCCCAGAGGCGCAACGTGAAGACGCAATCGAGTTAGGTTAGGGGAGAGCGCATCCGAAGTCAACCCAACGTCTGTTTTACGCATTTTTCGGGTGAACGAGATACTATTTCAGTGGTAGGCTATGCGGCGCGCCTGGTGCCCCGCCAGTGTTGCTCAAAATTAAAGGAGTTTAACCAGATGAAGATGTGTCGCGCCGTGACCCTGTTCGTTGCTCTCGCAGGTTTCGCTATATCGCAACCGGTGGCTAGGGCGCAATCGTCCAGCGGTTCAGGCACGACGAATCAGAGTCAGAGTCAGACTCAAACGCAAACACAGCCAGCACAAGCTGCTCCGACGTACTCCTCGAGCAACCCGCCGCCGGTCACTTACGCGTATCACAAGCCCACGGAGAAGGAAAAACTGAAGAATTATGCGTTCGATACTTTTGGGCCCTACGCGATCATCGGGTCGGCGGCAATCGCGGCAATCCAGCAAGCCGAGACCGCCAATGCGACACCGCACAATTCAGGTATCCCACCGGATTGGGGACAAGGCTGGGACGCATATGGCGCTCGAGTGGGTAGCGATTTTGGAATTCACCTGATTACACAGACCGCGCGATATTCGATGGCTGAAGTCTTCCGCGAAGATACCTTGTACTATCGCTGCGAGTGTTCGGGTATTTTGCCGCGACTGAAGCATGCGCTAATTTCGACGGTCACTGCACGGCGAGGGGACGACGGGCATCGCGGCTTCTCTTTTTCGTCGCTCGCGGCGCCTTATGCGGGTACCGAAGCCGCTGCCCTGTTGTGGTACCCCGGCCCGGATAGCCTTCGCCCGCGCGGCTTCGGTCCAATGGACGGTTTCCGGATGGGCAATTACAACTTGCTGATACAAGCTGGTTTTAACGTGGCTTTGGAATTCGTCTATGGCGGACCCCATACGTTGCTGGGCCACCGCCATGTGCCGATCGTTTCGGGGGTATTAAAATCCAATAGTAGTAACTAACGAATGTAGTGATTTTGCGAAAGCCCGCTTAGCTCGTAGCAGGCCTGTAATCGCGTGATTTCCGTGCGGCAAAAAAACGTCAATCAGCTAATTGGGACTTCACGGCTGTTGCTGGGTTTTGTCTTTGTGAATCTTGCGGCGAATATCCGGCCAGAATTCCTTAACGACCAGGGTTATGGTGTCGTAGCCCACCTGAGTCCCCCACACGCTCGCCGTATTCGACAAGGTCTGGTCGGAATGCGGATGATACGAATACGTTGAAATTCCGGCGGACATCGCGCTTCCCACTATCTCGGAAAAATTGAACTGGCTATTTCCGGAATCAGTGCGGGTAATGAAAATCCGGCTGACGGCGTATTCGGTTCGGCGCCAGAAGCCGCCCTTGCCGGATTGGAAGAAGCGGGGGTCCTGGTGCAGAATGGACGGGAAAATTGCGCTGGTCATGAAATTTTCAATCGTGCCGTCAGCGAACGCCGCTCCGTAACGCTTGCCATAGCCCTGCGCGCCCTGCCCGTAACCTTTTTCGCTATCCTCGGCCTGGCTGATACCCGCGAGAACCGCATACCAAGGGAATTCGACGTAATCGAAAGAAGAGCGGGCCACAATTTTGAACTTCTGCTTGGCGGTGAGAGGCGGAACCTGCCCGGCATTTTCCAGCGTTAGAAAATTCGGCAGGGTATAGAACAAGCGATCCTTCGACGTGGCTTGAGCCGTTTGCCCGGGCTGAGTGGGCTGCTGGCCCGAAGCCGGCGGAGGCTGCTGTTGTGCAGGCGCCGTGGATGGAGATGATTGATCCGACGGGTTCGCAGGCTGGGTCGGCGGCTGGTTAGTGCTCTGCGCAGGAACAGGGCTTGCGCAAATTGAGACGCAAAAAAGAACCAATGCTTTGGCTATCATTCCAACCGGACACTTCAAGATAGACCCTCCCCGGAATGTTCCGTAATCCAGAGTCAAAAGTTCCCCGTCTTCGCGGCGAACCGGCGTTCGTTTCTATGAGACAAGTATTCGCCTGTGAAACCCGCAGAGTCGCGGTGCAGCTTGATTTCTTCAGATGTTCACACAGCATGAATAGTTATCTACGAAGAACACCTAGGATGCTACAACATTGCGGTTTTCGGCTCATCCACTTACAGCGTATCAAAAACGAAACAGTGACGGGCGCGCCTGAGCCCGCCGTCTACTTGGGACTCTCGGGGACGGGGACTTTAATCTTTGTGAACTTGCGCCTGATATCGGGCCAAAACTCGTTTAGGACGATCCGTATTGCGTCATACGCCACTTGCGTTCCCCACACCGAGCCAGTGTTCGAAAAGGTCTTATCTGCTGCGGGGTGGTAGCTATACGTAGAGATCGCTGCACCCATTCCGCTGCCACCGATTTCAGCAAAATTGAACGTATTGTGTCCGGAATCTGTTCTGGTGATAAACAGGCGGCTCAACGCATAGGAAGTGCGGCGCACAAAGCTCCCGGTGCCCAACTGATAGTAGCGCGGATCTGTTCGCAAGACGGATGGTACAACCGCGTTGACCATAAAATTTTCGATAGTGCCGTCGGCGAAGGCGGTTGCGTAACGTTTAGCATATCCTTCCGCGCCTTGGCCGTAGGAGGGTTCGCTGTTTTGCGCCTGGCTAATCCCCGCTAACACCGCGTACCAGGGATATTGCACGTAGTCGAAGGAGGACCGCACGGCAACCTTGAACTTTTGACCCGCAGTAAGAGGCGCCACATGCGCGGTGCTATCAATGGCCAGGAAATTGGGCAAGGCAAAGAACAGACGGTCATGCGTGGTGCTGGGGTCACTCGTTTGATCCTTCTTGTCGCTGCCGGTTGGTCCAGGCTGTACCTCTCGTGGGGCCGGGACAACGGGGGATAAGATTTGCGGCGGCTTTTCGGCGGGTGAAGTGGAAGGCGATGCCTGCGGATCGGTTGCCGGCGGATTCTCGGGTTGCGTGTTACCTTGCGCGTAAACCGATGTTGCGCAGGTGACCATGAAAAAAAAAGCTACGGCTCTAGCAAGCGTTCCGAAAGAGCACTTCAAAATGTACCCCCACTGGGATATTCCATAATAGAAGACGTAAAGTTCGCGTTATTTCTTCTTTCGCCACGAAATTCACCCTCTTCGTTTCTTGTGAACAGGCGTGTTACTTTTGGAACCCGCAAATTCGCGGCTGAGCGGCTCTCTGCAGATAGTAAAGAATCTGCTAATTGGCTACAAGGAGTAGAAAGAATAGTACAACAATTTAACTCCCTACACTTACCCTATAAGCTCTTGAAAAAACGAAAAGGTTACGGCCAGCGGGCGGCTGGCGTTTCATTGCAAACACCCCAGGTGCTCCGATAGAATCACGCTCGAGTGTTCTTAGTAGGAAAATCGAAATGTGGAACTTTTCTGGTGCCATGCATGACAAACGATAGCCCTGAACTCTTGCGAATGAGCCGCCCTCTGGATGAAGTCGATCCCGAAGTCGCCGAGGCTTTGCGCGATGAAGTGCGGCGTCAAGCGACCGGCCTTGAGCTGATCGCATCTGAAAATTTTGTTTCCGAAGCTGTGCTGGAAGCTGTCGGTTCTGTGTTCACCAACAAATATGCCGAAGGTTATCCGGGCAAGCGGTACTATGGCGGGTGCGAGAATGTGGACCGCGTGGAGCGGCTCGCTATCGAACGCGCGAAAAAACTTTTCGGCGCCGAGCACGCCAACGTGCAGGCACATTCCGGCACGCAAGCGAACATTTCGGTTTATATGAGCGTATTGGAACCAGGCGCGACCGTGCTGGGAATGAATCTGGCGCACGGGGGACATTTAACGCACGGCCATCCTCTAAATTTTTCGGGAAAGACTTACAAGTTCGTTGCCTACGGTGTTACGAAAGACACCGAAACGATTGATTACGACGAAATCGATCGGCTGGCTGGCGAGCAGCAGCCAAAGATGATTGTGGCGGGCGCCAGCGCTTACGCGCGGGTCATCGATTTCCCGCGCATCGCGAAGACGGCCCAGTCAGTAGGCGCGCTTTTCTTTGTGGATATGGCGCATATCGCTGGGCTGGTGGCCGCGGGAGTGCATCCCAGCCCGGTGCCGTATGCGGATTTTGTTTCCACCACTACGCACAAGACTCTGCGCGGTCCCCGCGGCGGCTTGGTTCTCTGTCGCGAAAAGCATGCCAAAGATCTGGACCGCGTTACGTTTCCCGGAGTGCAGGGCGGGCCGCTGGAGCACATCATCGCGGCAAAAGCTGTGTGCTTAAAGGAGGCTGCGGCGCCGGAATTCCGCGACTATCAAAAACAAGTTGTGGCCAACGCGCGCGCGCTGGCCGCCGGTCTGGCAAAATTCGGTTTCCGCATCGTTACCGGCGGCACGGACAATCATTTGTTTCTCGTTGATATGCACTCGCGAGGAATTACGGGCCGTGACGCTGAGCTCGCGCTCGAACGCTCGGGCATGACCGTCAATAAAAATGCGATTCCGTTCGATCCCCTGCCGCCGATGAAGGCTGGCGGAATTCGCGTGGGAAGCCCGGCCGTAACCACGCGCGGGATGCGCGAACCGGAGATGGAAAAAATCGCGGGATGGATTGCCGAAGTGCTCACGCATCTTGGAGACGCCGCCATCGAGCAGCGCGTTCGCAAGGAAGCTGCCACGCTTGCTGAAAAGTTTCCGCTGTACGCGCGGCGTTTGCAGGCCGCCGATAAAATTGAAACCCTGCGCAGTCATCTGGCAAGTAGCTAGCGCATCTAAACCTTAGCGGGTGATCATTTCGTTCCGGTACATCTGGCCTTTTTGTCCGCCGAGAACGAGCATTCCAGGAAACTGCCATCCTCTCTCCGTAACTCGGTGCACATGGCATGCTATACTTCTATTCAGAAGTCCGCTTGGATGTGCCCTTCCATTCAAATTTCCAAGCGTCAACATCAGTTTCCGGTGCTCTAACAAAGGCTCACCATGAGTTCGGTGTTCGTAGCGGAAGCGCCTCCCTGTACCCACCTTTGCAATGCGGAGAAAGACGAAGCGCGTGAAATTCAAAATTCATTGCTGCCATGCGGAACGCTCCGTAGTCCCTCGATCGAAATCGCGTACAGATTTTCCCCGTTTGGAGAAGTAGGCGGAGACTTCGCGGATTTTTTCATTCTCCCTAATGGAATGGTGGCCCTTTATATCGGCGACGTAGTAGGCAAAGGTCTGGCTGCTGCGATGTATGCGGCTCTTGTGATGGGAATGCTGCGAGGCATCAATAAAACGGGCGAGCAAACATCCACCGTCCTTGCAGTTTTGAACAAACGTCTGCTCGTACGCCCGGTGCAGGGACGTTTTGCTACCACTTTATACGCGGTGTACGATCCTGTTTGCCACGAACTGACCTTCTCAAATGCCGGAATGCCATATCCCCTGCGAGCTTCCCAGGCTGGCTGCCAGCAATTGAAAGAGGGCGGCTTGCCGTCAGGAATGTTCCCGAATACCTGTTACGGCATTCACCGCGTGTCCCTCTCTCCGGGAGATTCTGTGTTGTTCGCCACCGACGGGCTTCACGAATTGCGCGGCGTTAATGGGGACGATTTTGGCTGGACCAGGATGGGTGAAATCTGGGAAGAATGCCGCGAAGCTAGCGCGGATGAATCGTTACAATGTCTTCTTCATGACGCCAAGAATTTCGCCGTGGGGGGAATGCAGCATGACGACATTACCGCGGTGGCGCTTAAGATTCCGCCTGTTTGAAGATTTCGTCCATCGTTAAACAATTTGAATATCCACTTCCACGGCTTTTCCATTTTGAATTGTGAAAGCGCGCACGGGGTTTGGCGCGTCATGGCGCGGCGAGAGAATGAAGTACGCCACATCGGGATAGTAGGCCCGCTCGATGTCACGTGCTGATGGTGTGTTGTCGCCGTTTGGATGCGAATGGTAGATTCCCATTAGTTCCAACCTGGCTCGCCGAATTTCGCGCATGTGCTGAAACAGTTCCTGTGGTGCGATTTCGTACGCAGTGGCGCTGGCCAGCGCGTTATTCGCTGGGAAAATCCTGGTACTCACGCCCTGGTGGCCGGCCAACAACCCGCAACATTCCAATGGAGAGTTTCCGGAAGCGTGAGCTGCCATCTCTTCCAAAATTTGCTTCTTGATCCGAATCATAGGCGAAGAATGTTAACGGGGATCAGGGCCACGCAGATTTGGAATATCAAGCGCACATGCCCGACCGGCGATTCGCGATCCGCTCGGCCGCCGAAAAATCCAGGGCTGCCGCCGAACTAGCCGGCAACCCATCTTCAACCAGCTTGCGCGTTAGGCCTTTTGAGCCTGGCGGCGAAGAAATGTGGGAACGTCGAGATCGTCAGCCGGCACCTCATGAACCTGACTGACATTGCGTGCGACTTGGTGAACAACCTCGTTGACGTTTCTGGAAACCTGCTGCACCACGTTCGTATGTTGCGGTTGCGGCATGGTGGGCTGTTCCGGTGCGGGCTCGCGCGTGGCTTTCCAGGTCTTCGGCAAGTAGGAAGGACGCGATTGGGTCTTCCGACCGGCTACTTCTCGGAAACCGGCGGCGATTACCGTGATCTTCACCGACTCTTTCATCGCATCATCCATTACGGCGCCAAAAATGATGTTCGCGTTTTCGTGCGCGGCCTTCTGAATAATCGAAGAGGCTTCATGCACTTCCTGCAAGCTCAAACTCGACGACCCCGTGATGTTGATCAAAATCCCCTGTGCGCCCTGGATGCAGTTGTCTTCCAGCAGCGGGCTATTGATTGCGCGGTTGGCGGCGTCAATCGCGCGGTTCGATCCGGAAGCGACCGCGGTGCCCATCACGGCATAACCCTGGCCGGACATGATGGTCTTCACGTCCGCGAAGTCGCGATTGATGATGCCGGGAATGGTAATAATGTCGGAAATTCCCTGAACCGCTTGGCGCAGAATATCGTCGGCGATGCGGAAGGCTTCGAAGAAGCTGGTACCGTGTTCAACGCATTCCATCAAGCGTTCGTTCGGGATCACGATGACGGTGTCCACGCTGCCGATCAGCTCGCCCAGAGCCTGCTCGGCCTGCTCCATGCGGCGTTTGCCTTCGAAGGCGAACGGCTTGGTGACCACCGCAACGGTGAGCGCGCCCAATTCACTGGCCAGGTTCGCTACCACCGGCGCGGCGCCGCTTCCTGTCCCACCGCCCAGTCCGGCGGTGACGAAAACCATGTCCGCGCCGTCGAGCGCTTCCAGAATTTTTTCGGTATCTTCCAGCGCGGCTTTGCGGCCGACTTCGGGATTAGCGCCGGCTCCCAGACCCTTGGTCAACTTCGCGCCGAGTTGCAGCTTCACCGGCGCTTGCGAAAGTTTCAGCGCCTGCAAATCTGTGTTTGCCGCGATGAACTCCACGCCTTCTACTTTGGCGCGGATCATGCGGTTGACGGCGTTGGAACCGCCGCCTCCCACGCCGATCACTTTAATCTTGGCCCCGTTCTGTGCTTCTTCGCTGAATGAAACTTTAAAGCTCGATTCTTTTGGTGACATGCTTCCTCCCCAGTCGTTCGCCCTCTTGAAATTTTTGTTCCATGCTTAAGACGCTCCTGCAAACATACTTTTCAACTTGCCCACCCAACCGGTCGGACGTGCTCCCGCGTTGCGCCTGGTGCGCGCACCGTAAAGCACAAGTCCCACGGCTGTTGCATATTCGGGCCGGGAATCCTCTTCGCTCATGCCTTGCAAACCGCGCGGAACGGCCACGCGCACGGGCAGATTGAATATTTTTTCAGCGAGTTCGCAGAACCCGCGCAGTCGCGCTCCTCCGCCGGTAAGAATGATTCCGGCGGGAATGGACGACTCAACCCCGCCGCGGCGAAGTTCATCGCGAACCAGCATCAACAGTTCCTGCGCGCGCGGTTCCACGATGTCAGCCAGCATGCGCGCGAAAACTGTTCGCGGCGGACGATCGCCCACACTGGCAATTTCGATGGCGAAGTCTTCTTTCAAAAGCTCGCGATTCGCACAGGCTTGCTCGCGCTTGATTTTTTCCGCTTCATCGATGGGCGTGCGCAATCCTACGGCAAGATCGTTGGTGAAATGGTCGCCTCCCACTGGAATTGCCGCGGTGTGCCGCACAACGGCGCCAGTATAGGCAAGCAGCTCGGTCGTCCCACCGCCGATGTCCAGCAAACAACAACCTAGTTCGCGTTCATCCTGTGTCAGGCAGGCCTCGGCGGAGGCAAGCGGCTCGAGAACGGTATCGTCCACGCGTACGCCCGCGCGATTTACCGCGGTTACGATATTTTGGGTTGCCGTTCCGCTGGCCGTAACGATATGAACGTTGGCTTCCAGGCGCTGCCCTACCATTCCAATTGCATCGCGGATGTTGTCCTGCGCGTCGAGAAAAAATTCCTGGGGCAGGACGTGCAGTACTTCGCGATCTTCCGGCAACTGAATGCCACGCGCAGCTTCCACCGCGCGGCGAACGTCTTCCCGTTGAATGTCGCGCGGACGGTTTCCCACCGTGATTCCGCCGCGGCTATTCACGCCACGCACATGCGTTCCCGCGACGCCGATGAGCGCCGATTCGACCGGCACGCCAACGATGGTTTCGGCTTCTTCCACCGCGCGGCGAATCGAACTGACTGCGAGATCCAGATTTACGATCTGCCCTTTGCGCCAGCCCTTTGATTCCGCTGCACCCAGCGCAGCGAACCTCACGCTGCCGTCGTCACTCAGCTCTCCGATCAGCGCACAGGTTTTGGTGCTGCCGATGTCCAACGCTACGATATGCCGTTCCTTCTTCGTCAAATCTGCTCCTTATAACTTCCGCCAGTCAATTTCCACCAGGGGATTTCTTCTTGGTCTTCTTCGAATTCTTTCGCGCTCGGTGCCCCGGCTTCGCCGGTTTGCTGGCCACAACTGGCGCTGACTTGGGCGCCGGTCGCGCCGCCGCCACTGGTCGCGGTGCAACTTGCGGTATCACGGGTGAGTCCGGATTCACGATTGCTTCGCCGTTGAACCGCAAGTCCACAGACTCCACGCGCCCTGTTTTAGCGCGCCATTGGCCGATGCCGTCCAGCAATGTTCGATACTTCGTTTCGAAATCGTGGTCGCCAAAGTGGACCAAAACAGGCGAGTCCGTTGGGGCCCCGGATGGATGGACGGAGTTGTCTGACATTTGATTCGAACCGCCGCCGGCGAACACATTATCTCCGTTCAAACCGGAGATCGTGGCGCGCAAGTCACGGGCGTCTGAAAGATCCACTTCGCTCACCTGTTCCATCGCGCCCGTACGAGTCAATTCCACTTGCTGCGAGAATCCCGCAAAGAGCTGCATCCGTCTTTCGCGTTCCTCGGAGGTCATATCCTCATGAATGCCGGTGACCACCGGAAAATGAAAATTTGCTTTTAGCGGACGCTCCAGTATCACGCCATGAATATCCACCAGCGCGAGATCGCTTCCCTGCCGAAGGAATGCGATGGGCGCGCGCTCGGCAATCTCCACTTCAATTTTATTCGGCAGCGCCCGCCGGACGATGGCTTCCGACACCCACGGAATTGCCTGGATCTGCTCCCGTCTTTCATTCAACGGAATGCGTAGGACGCTCCGCCCATGATCCGCTTTAAAAATCGCGAGTACGTTCGCGCGCGTCACATAATGATTTCCCGCCAACTCCACTTGTTCCGGATGAACGAGCGCCATTTGCTGCGAGGCCAGCAGAAAATGCCCGAAGGCATATGCTAGGCAAGCGCCGGCGATTCCAAGGCCCACGCCAAAGGTCACGCGCAAATACGTTTTCCAGGCTCTCCGGCCGAATTTCCGCCGCTTGATCTCCAGAGGCTTTTGCCGGCGAAGATACTTGGGCTCTTCGTCGGCCAGGAGCTCCTGGGGATAGGCGTCCGCGTCCATGGTCTTCAGTTTTTCCAGAGAATGACCTCGTTCTCGAGTTCGGCGCCAAAACTTTTTTGTACGCGCTCGCGAACATCGTCGATCAGCCTGAGCATGTCGGCGCAACTAGCCTTTCCCGCGTTGATAAAAAAATTCGCGTGGCGATCGCTTACCATTGCGTCGCCGGCTCGATGACCCTTCAAGCCTAATTCGTCAATCATTCGTCCGGCCGAACCGCCCGGAGGATTTTTGAAGATGCATCCGGCGCTTTTTTGGTTAAGCGGCTGGCTTGCGCGGCGCTTTTCGTTGCACACTTTGATGCCTGCCAGAATTTCCTTAAACGGCTTGGACGGCAGTTCAAGTTTTACGCGCAGCATCAGGTCCTCTGGCGCAAACGAAGTGTGGCGATAATCGAAGCGAATATCGTTGCCGCGAACGGTTTCAATTTCTCCGCTGGCCGCGCGATAAAGCTCCACTTCACGCACATACGACCCAATCTGCGTGCCGTAAGCGCCGGCATTCATACGCAACGCGCCGCCCACGCTGCCGGGTACTCCGATCAGTCCTTCCATGCCGCCGAGATCATGTTTGGCACAGAATGTGACCATGCCTCCGAGGTCGGCCGCTGCATCTACATGAGCCGCGTTGCCTTCCACTCTCATCCCCGGCTGCGAAGTTGGCAAATGCAAAACGATCCAAGGCAGCTCGCCATCGTCAACCAGCACGTTGGTGCCGCCACCCAGGAAGCGGTAAGGAATTTTTTCATTGGCCAACAAACGCATCACCTCAGGAATGGTGTCAAACCGGCGCAACAAAAGCTCGTCGGTGGTTCCCCCAATTCCCAGCGAAGTTTTTTCGCTGAGTGAAATACCGGGCCTCCATTCCACCCCAAGTTCTTTCAAACGCGCCGCAACCGGCTTCTCGCTAATCCGCATAACGACTAGGAACCTTGGACGCAAGCAACACCGCAAGTTGGTCGAGCACCCGGCCGACGCTTCCGGCGCCAATCGTGAGAATGGCATCTCCCGGACGCGCTTCTCGGTACAGAAATTCCATGCCGGCCTGCATGGTAGTAGTGAAAACTACGTTCTTGTGCCCGGCGGTGCTTATCGCTTCGGACAAAATTTCGCCATTGACGCCTTCTAACGACGATTCGCCCGCGGCGTAGATTTCCGTGATCACCAGAATGTCGGCCTCGTTGAACGAACGCCGGAAGTCCTCCCAGAGAAACTTGGTCCGCGAATAGCGGTGCGGCTGAAAGAGTACGAGCAGACGCTTGTAGCCACAGCCGCGCGCCGCCTCCAGCGTGGCCCGAATTTCGGCGGGATGATGGCCGTAGTCGTCAATTAAGGTTACCCCGCCATATTCGCCTTTAATTTCAAAACGTCGTCCGACTCCGGAAAACTTCGTCAGACCAGCGCGGATCAAATCTGCCGGGACATTCAGCGAGAGTCCTACAGCCGCCGCCGCAGCGGCATTGCGCACGTTGTGAATTCCCGGCGGCGAAGGCAGATGGAAAATTCCGAGATCTTCGTCGTGATACTTGAGGCGAAATTCGCTGGCCAGCCCTTTGAGCCGCACTTCGCTGATGACCAGGTCCGCTTGGCTCGATGTACCGTAGGTAATCACCGGCCTTTTTACTTGCGACAGAATCGCTTGGACATTCGGCTCGTCAAGGCAAAGAATTACAGTCCCGTAAAAAGGTACGCGATTCGCAAATTGCAAGAACACTTCTTGTATTTCTTCGAGCGAGCGGTAGTGGTCCATATGCTCGCGGTCGATGGTAGTAATCACCGCCACGACCGGCGCAAGCAGCAAGAACGAACGATCGCTTTCGTCCGCTTCCACCACCATATATTCACTTTGGCCCACACGCGCATTCGAGCCAGCGTGATTTACGCGTCCGCCCACAACAAATGTAGGATCTAGCCCCGCTTCCGCCAGCACCGCGGCGACCATGGAAGTGGTAGTAGTTTTTCCGTGCGCGCCAGCTACCGCAATCCCTGTCTTCAAGCGCATCAATTCGGCGAGCATCTCGGCGCGAGGGATTACCGGGATTTTCAGCTTGTGCGCTTCCAGCACTTCCGGATTACTGGAATGAACGGCGGAAGAGACCACCACCACGTGCGCTCCGCGAACATTTTCAGCAAGGTGGCCTTCGAAAATATGGGCGCCCAATCGTCGCAGCCGCTCGGTGACCGGAGTAGCTTTCAAATCCGAACCGGAAACGGCGTAACCGCTCGAAAGCAAAACCTCCGCGATGCCGCTCATCCCGCTGCCGCCGATGCCAATCAAATGGATGCGTTGGAAATTACGGAAGGTCACGGTCATAGCCGCACCATGCCTTCGAGCGGATGTTCCATTTGCGCTTCCAGCAGATCCACAAGGTCCTCCACCGCGCGCGGACGCGCCCGTGCGCGCGCTCGCCGCTGCATTTCTGAAATTCTCCCGGGCTGGTTCAGCAGGGAGAAAATTTCCGTAGTGAGCCGCTCGGGCGTCAGCTCAGTTTGAGGCAACATCCGCGCAGCGCCAGCATCTCGCATCACTTCTGCGTTGCGGGTTTGGTGCGCGTCAGTGGCGGCGCCGAAGGGGATGAAGATGGCGGCACGTCCGGCGGCAGATACTTCTGCGACCGTGATCGCGCCCGAACGGCAGACGATTAAGTCCGCCTGGGCAAACCGCTCCGCCATATTCTCGATGAAGGGCACAACCTCCGCTCGGAATTCGCGACGCGCATAAGCCACTCGCACCGCATTATAGTCGCGTTCGCCGGTTTGATGCACGATGAAAAGCTGATTTTTTCGCGCCGCTAAAAGATCCAGCGAATCGACCACCGCGCGATTGATCGGCAGCGCGCCACGGCTTCCGCCGGTAATTAAAATCGTGAAAGGCTCGCGCAGTTCTTTCCGCGGTACGGCAAAAAATTCCTGACGCACGGGACAGCCGGTGACTTCGGCTTTGCGACCCAGTCGCTTCGCGGTCGCTTCGTTCGCTACGGCTACGCGGGTGGCCATGGTGGAAAGGACGCGGTTGGTGAACCCCGGCTCGACATTGGGCTCGAAAATCACGGTAGGAATCGAATGCATCTTCGCCAGAAGCATCATAGGGCCCGACGCGTAGCCGCCCACGCCAAAGGCCACTCCAAAACGATGGCGGCGCATAATTTTTTGAGAGTCTGACAGCGCCCGTGGCAGCATCGCCGCGTTCTTGAGAAATTTCCAACCGCCAATTCCCTTCAAGCCCGCTACGCGGATGGTTTCAAGCGGCAGTCCGGCTTGCGGCACCAGCCTGGCTTCCATTCCGCGCTCGGTTCCAACGATCACCACGCTTCGTTCCCCTTCTTGCTTCCGCTTGAGCCACTCACGCGCCACAGCAATCGCCGGGAAAACATGCCCGCCGGTGCCGCCGCCTGCAATCAGCAAACTGTTGGCATCCCTGTTCACGTCTCGTCCGCGTGCTGACTGATGTTCAACAGCACGCCGGTTGCCAACAGCATTCCGATCAAACTCGATCCGCCATAACTTATGAACGGCAGCGGAATTCCTTTGGTGGGCATCAATCCCAACACGACGCTTAAGTTGATCAGCGCTTGTCCCACCACCATGGCCGTAATTCCCAGCGCTAGCAGCCGGCCAAATTCGTCCGGAGCTTTCATCGCCGCTACAAATCCGCGCCAGCCGTACACGGCGAAAAGTGTGAGCACAATCAACGCGCCAACAAATCCAAGTTCCTCGCAAATTACGGCAAAAATAAAATCGGTATGCGCTTCGGGGAGGAAAAATAGTTTTTGGCGACCCTCCATCAAGCCGACACCGGTGAATCCTCCCGAACCAATAGCGATCAGCGATTGAAGCAATTGAAAGCCGTGCCCTTGCGGGTCAGCACCAGGCGACAGGAAGGCTTTGAAACGCTCCAGGCGGTACGGAGTTCGCGCGATTAGTAAATAGATGGCCGGAATGGCTGCGAGTGCGGCGCCAAAGATATAGCGCAGGTCCAGCCCGGACACGAAGAGCATGGCCGCGGCGATTAGAACAATCATGCACGCGGTGCCCATGTCCGGTTCCGCCAGGATCAGAGCAACGATCAACAGAACTGTTCCCAAAGCGGGGAGAAGCGTGCGCACCGGATCGTTCACTCCAAACCCTCGGGGCGCTCGCCGAATTTCAAGAAACCAGGCAAGGAAGAAAATCAAAACCAGCTTCGCAATTTCTGAAGGTTGCAAACTCAGAGGACCCAGTCGGAACCAGCGATGCGTGGCATGCGAGCGGTCCAGAAAGAACACTGAAATCAGCATCACCAGGGTGAGCGAAACAGCCGTAAAAATCACACGCGGCTGGCGGAATTTTCGGTAATCCGCGTTCATCAACCAGAACATCCCGGCCAAGCCCAGCGCAATCCATAGGAGTTGCTTTAACAGAAAGGTGTAGCCGTTGCCGCCCGATTCCCGCGCAGTAATTGCCGACGCGCTGAAGACCATCACCGCGCCGATCAGGCAAAGGCCCAGTGTCACGCCAAATAATTTTCGGTCCGGTTGCAAGCTACGCGGCATTGGTCATCCTTTTTGTGCGGACGCGCCCGCGGCAGATTGGTTCAGATTTTCCAGGTTGGCGACTAATTCCTTGAACGTTCGGCCGCGATGCTCGAAGTTTTCAAACTGGTCGAAGCTGGAGCAGGCCGGAGCGAGCAAGACGGTGTCGCCGGCCTGCGCGTTTTGCATCGCAATTTCCAGCGCGCGGTCGAGCGTTCCGGCATTGGTCACCGGGACCGAGTCGCCAAGGTCTTCTGCAATTTTGTCTGCGGCAGCGCCGATCAGAATGGCCATGCGCGCGCGTTCGTGCAGTAAGCGGCGCAACGGAGCATAGGGACTGCCCTTATCCTTGCCGCCAAGGATTACGATTAGCGGACCTGGGAAAGCTTCCATCGCTTTCACCGCGGCGTCCACGTTGGTTGCCTTGGAGTCGTTATAAAACTGCACACCCACAATTTCCGCCACGAATTCCAAACGATGCTCAACGCCCTTGAAAGTTTTTATGCCGGTAGCGATGGCCCCGGGGTCGGCTCCGGCCAGATAGGCAGAAGCGCAGGCAGCCAAAACGTTCTCCACGTTGTGTTCACCGCGCAGAGGAATTTCTTCACGGCGCGCGAGCGCAACCTCCGATCCTTCATTCCGGAAAAAAATCTGCTCATCGCGCAGGAACGCGCCGGCCGCCACTCGCTTTTGCCTACTGAACCAGAAAATGTGCGGCTTGCTTGGCATACGACGCGTAATCTCCGGATCGTCTGCGTTCAAGACGGCCATGTCCCGTTCCATCTGGTTCTCGAACATGCGCATCTTCGCCAGCGCGTACTCGTCGAAGGAAGCGTGGCGATCGAGGTGGTCCGGGGTCAGATTCAGAAGCACGCCAATTTCCGGACGGAACCTTTCGATCGTTTCAAGCTGAAAGCTGCTGATTTCGGCTACCGTTACGGTGCTGTCCATGGAATTTTCAACCAGAGACAGCAGTGGCGTACCGATATTGCCGCCAACCAGCGTAGGAATCGACGCGGTCTGAAGAATGTGTGCCACCAGCGAAGTGGTAGTCGTCTTGCCGTTCGAACCCGTAATGGCAATAAGTTTTCCGCGCAAAAATCGCCAGGCGAGTTCAATTTCGCTCCATACTGGAATGGAACGCGCGCGCGCCAGTTCAAGCGCCGGGAGCTTTGTCGGAACCCCGGGACTGACAACAATCAAATCCTGATTAGCGAAACTTTCCGAACGGTGTCCGCCAAGCTCGAGCTTCACTCCTGCCGCGCGCAGCTTCGCAGCGGTTTCTCCCAATTCTGCTTCCGTACGCTCGTCGGTCGCAGTTACGGTTGCTCCATAACCTGCGCTAAAAAGCGCGGCAACTACTCCCGTACGCGCCAATCCCACCACCAGCACTCGCTTTCCCGCTAGATCGATTCCGGGCCTCACTGCAATTCACCTCAATTTCAATGTAGTCAACGAAAACAGCGCGAACACCAGCGCTACAATCCAGAAACGCACGATGATTTTGGATTCGCTCCATCCCATCAGTTCAAAATGGTGATGCAACGGCGCCATGCGAAACACTCGCTTGCCGGTCAACTTGAAAGAGCCGACTTGAATGATGACCGATAAAGCTTCCAGAACAAAAACTCCGCCAATCGAGAGCAGCAAAATTTCCTGCTTGATAATCACGGCAACCACGCCGATAGCGCCGCCCAGCGCCAACGATCCCACGTCGCCCATAAACATTTCGGCAGGGTGCGCGTTGTACCAAAGAAATCCCAAGGACGCGCCGACCAGCGATCCGCAAAACACCACGAGTTCGCCGGCAGCCGGTATTTTTTGAATTTCCAAATACTCCGCCATGCGCGCGTTGCTGGAGACGTACGTGAGCACCGTCAACGCGGTGGAAGAAACCAGCACGCATCCGATGGCCAGCCCGTCCAAACCATCGGTCAAATTCACCGCGTTGGAGCTGCCCACGATTACGAGCACAAGAAACAAAACAAAGGGCACGAACGCCAGCGGCCAGACGTAATTCCGAACCAACAGCGAGTCAATCACCAGGTTCGGGTGCAACCGTTTGAAAAACGGGACGCTCAACTGCGTTGAATACGCGCCTTGCGATTGCAGTATGAGCAGCGCGACGCCCACCGCCACACAGGTCAAAAATTGAAAAAAGAATTTCTTTTTCGGCGACAATCCGAGATTTCGTCGCCGGACCACTTTGTTGTAATCGTCCACAAACCCGATGGCCCCGAACGCCACGGTGGCCCCAATTGCAAGCAACACGTACGGACTGCGCAAGTCCGCCCACAGCAAGGTGGGAATCACGATGGCGGCCACAATCAAAACGCCGCCCATGGTTGGCGTCCCTGCTTTCTTTTGATGCGCCTTGGGACCTTCTTCGCGAATGTATTGCTTCACCTGCAACGTGCGCAGCCGTTCGATCACCCACGGCCCCATCGCTAGAGAAAGCAGCAAAGCGGTAACGCTGGCAACCGCCGTGCGAACCGTGATGTAACGAAAAACATTCAGCGGACTGAAATAAGGCCGCAGCACGTAATAAAAAAGATAGTAGAGCATCAGCGCGTGCCTTTTCGTCCCGCTTCAACTGCTTCGGTGCCGCCCGGCACCACTTTCTTGTGCCGCACTTCGATGCTCTCCAGGATTTTTTCCATCTTCACGCCGCGAGAACCCTTCAGCAGCAGCAGGTCCCCGGCGCGAACGAATTCCGCCAGAAACTTCGCAGCGTCGTCTGAGTTGTCAAAAAACTTTGTGCGCTCAGTGGAGTGCCCGGCGTCAATCACCGCACGAATGAGGGCCGATGCATCGCCGCGCACTCCGACGATCCAGTCAATGCCCTTGAGCGACCCGGCAAACTTTCCGCATTCGCGATGCAATTCCGCGGAACTGGTTCCAAGTTCGAGCATCTGGCCGGCCGCGAGAATCCGCCTGCGGTACCCAGGGGTATCCGCCAGAAGCTGCGCCAGCGCATTCAAAGCCGTTGGACTCGAGTTGTAACTGTCATTGATCACCGTGAGGCCGCTCTGAAATCGAACGACCTCGCCGCGCTTGTCTGCGGGCACCAGAGCCGGAAAAACTTCTCGCGCTTCCGCAGCGCCGATGCCCCACACACTAGCCGCCGCCAAACCCGCCAACGCATTCATCACGTTGTGCCGTCCGATCAGCGGCAATTCCAAATGCGTGTTTCCTCCCGGCGAAATCAATTCAAAAGCCGAACCTTCCACGCCGCGTTCCTGAATTTTCTCGGCCCGGAATTGCGCACGCCCGCTCGTTCCAAACCAAATCACATTGCCGGGCGCCACATCCGTAAACTTCGCGACGCGCTCGTCGTCGGCGTTGAGCACCGCAGTCGCGCCGGGCCAGGCCAGATTTTCGATTAGCTCGCGCTCCGCCAGCGCAATCTCTTCCATCGACGAAAAAAACTCCAAATGCTCCACCGCGATGCGCGTAATCACTCCTACATCAGGGGGTGCAATCTGCGCCAGCCGCGCCAGCTCTCCTTGATGCGACATGCCCATTTCCACCACTGCTGCGTCGTACTGATCGTCCAGTTGCAGCAAAGTAAGCGGCAGACCGTACTCATTGTTCAAATTTCCTTGCGTTTTCAGTACGCGGAACCGCGCGCCCACAAGCGCCGCAAAGATTTCTTTCGTGGTTGTTTTGCCAAGGGAGCCGGCCACCGCACCGATTCGCCGCCCCGGTTTCGCGCGCCTCCAAATTTCGCAAGCTCGCCACGCCAGCCGGTGCAGCGCGACGAGCGTGTCCTGCACGGCGAATAGCTTTCGCTGCAAAACCGGCGGATATTCTGGTAACCTCTCGCGCGCCACCACCCCGGCCACAGCCCCGCGAGAAAGTGCCTCAGCGACAAAGTTGTGTCCATCGTGACGCGGACCGCGTATCGCGAGGAACAGTTCTCCAGGCCCCATCGCGCGAGAATCAATCGAGACGCCGGCCATCCCGGCCATGGGGTCGAGGCCCGCGGGAAGCGCGACACCCAGAGTTTCGGCCACTTGAATTGCGGTCCACCGCATTGCGTCTCCAATGGGCTAATGGTCGCTCGCAAAACCACTCGTTCGAGAACCGTTTCGAGCACTGCAAATTTCGCGCCGAAAAGGCTACTTTTTGGCGCTTTTCTTGGAATAGCCTTTGCGCCGCAAAATCGCTCGAGCTTTTTCGCGATCGTCGAACTCAAATGTACGGTCGCGCAAAATCTGATAATTTTCATGGCCTTTTCCGGCCAACAAAACGATATCTCCGGGTTGCGCTTCGTCGATGGCCATTTCCAGCGCCAGGTCGCGGTCCGGCTCAATGCGGTACTTGGCATTCACTTTCTGCAATCCCACCACCACATCATTCATGATCAGCAGGGGGTCTTCTTTGCGAGGATTATCGTCGGTAAGAATCACCAGGTCGCTCAAGGCTCCAGCAGCTTCGCCCATCAGTGGACGCGTGGAGCGGTCGCGTTCGCCTCCCGCTCCAAAAAGCGTGATGACTCTGCCGGATGGATTCAGTTCGCGCGCAGTCGTAATCAGGTTGCGAATCGCGTCGTCGGCATGCGCGTAATCCACCACCACGAGGAACGGCTGCCCTTCGTCGATTTGTTGGAAGCGTCCGGGCACCAATTCCAGATTGGCGATTCCCTCTTCGATCTTCTCGCGCGGAATTTCCAGGGCGATGGCCGCACCGATGGCGCTCAAAATGTTGTAGACGTTGATGCGCCCCACGAGCTTCGAGCGCACATCGATTTTTCCCGCCGGCGTGTGGGCGGCGAATGACAGCCCATCAAACCGCAGCGAAAATGTTTTTGCGGTCAGCTCGGCAGTCTCGGTGAGCCCATAGGTAAGCGTGCGCTTCGCCAAGCCTTCCAGACGCGACGAATATGGATCATCCGCGTTGATGACTGCGACATCCGGCACGCCCGCGCCCAGGCCTTCGAACAGGCGGCGTTTGGCGGCGAAATATTCCTCGAAAGTTTTGTGAAAATTCAGATGGTCGCGCGTCAAGTTGGTGAAAATCGCGACCGCAAAGTGGCATCCCCAAACTCGCTCCATGGCGAGCGAGTGCGAACTGACTTCCAGCACGGCATGCGTACCGCCGGCATCGCGCACTTCCGCAAACATCTCCTGCAAGTCCAAAGATTCAGGCGTGGTATTGATGGCTGTGCGAGTCCCGCGCGGAGTTTCATAACCGGTAGTGCCGATACGTCCGGTTATAAATCCCGCGGCGTGCAAAATCGAATCTACCAGAAACGTTGTAGTGGTCTTTCCGTTGGTGCCCGTCACTCCAATAAGTTTCAGAGCACTCGCGGGATGGCCGTAATAGTTCGCGGCTGCGATTGCTAGCGCACGACGCTCTGTGCCGGGAAGGAGTTGAACCCAAGTAATCGCCGCGCTAGCCTCCGCACTTCGCGGCTCGGCGCTCGCAATGGCGATAGCACCGCGCGAGATTGCCTCGCTTACAAATTTATTACCGTCCGCTTTTTGACCCGGCAAAGCGAAAAACGACGCTCCTGGCCTGACTTTCCGGCTATCACAAACCACTGAAGAAATCTTAGGATCTGCAGCTCCGCTGGCGCCCACGCGCTCAATTCCCTTCAACGATTCTTGCAAGCTTACTTCGCGTCTCTTCGGCGACTCCGAGCTGCCTCCCGAATTCGCGTCCGCACACGGCTCCATTACAAATCTCAATTTGCGTTCCTTTGCAGATCTTTGGATCGCGCATCGGCCACCATGCGCCCAAAGCGCACAGCCACCCTGCTTCCCCGGACCATGCGCGTGCCCGCTTCCGGCGACTGTTCTAAGGCAACTCCGCTGCCAATCAGCGACGGCACCAAGCCCAGTCGCGAACACTGTTCTGTCACGCCGCGAACTGTCTGTCCCGCCAAGTCTGGAACCACCACAGCGTCCTCATCGCTAACCGCCACGGTAGTCGCTTCCGAAGACTCCGGTTGATCCTTTGCCGCATTGAAACGCGCTTCATTAATTCCCGCGCTGCTATCTTGGTCCGGCTCGTGCGGGTGCTTGGCATTCTTCGCGGTTTCTACCGTGGATGGCCCCGGAATGTCGTGGTCCACATCCATGTACGCCAGCACCTGCTCCGCGATGCGCTTGAACACCGGACCTCCGATTTCTCCGCCGTGGTGCGCTCCTTCCGGCGAATCGAACACGATCAGTATGGTCAGGGCCGGCTCGTTCACCGGTGCGAACCCCACGAACGAAGCGATGTATTTATTCGGCGAGTAGCGGCCGGTGTTTGGATCGATTTGTTGCGCGGTGCCAGACTTCCCCGCTGCTGTGTATCCATTGAGCTGTGCCAGTTTGCCTGTGCCGGACAGCACCACCGTCTCCATCATTCCTCGAACGGTCGCTGCCGTGGTCGCGTCGGTTACTTGCTGGGGCGCAGGATGGGAAAGAATCAGCGGTGGCGACCCGCCTTGAATTTCTTTCACAATGCGAGGCTTGTAGAGCATTCCCCCGTTCGCCACCGCCGAAATCGCAGAAATAAGTTGCACCGGCGTCACGCTAACTTCCTGTCCGATGGCCACCGAGCCAATGGAACTGGCAATCCAGTTATCTACGGGACGCAATATCCCGCGGTTTTCGCCGGGCAATTCGATTCCGGTCAACTGCCCGATTCCAAAGGAATGAATCACGTCGTAGAACTTCGGTGCACCCAGACGCATGGCCACCTTGATAGATCCAACATCGCTGGAATTCGCCAGTACCTCACGCACGCTGAGAATTCCAAAAGGGTGCCAGTCATGAATCAGCCGTCCGGCCACCATAATCGAGCCCATCTGGCAGTCGATAAGTTCATCCGGATTTGTGACGCCGTTCTCTAGGGCTCCGGTCATGGTGATTACTTTAAAGGTCGATCCCGGCTCGTAGGCGGCCGAGACACCGCGGTCCATACGCACTTGCTCTGAATAGCTGCCTGCATCATTTGGATCAAACGTCGGAGAATTTGCGAACGCCAACAGTTCGCCGGTATTGGGGTTCTGAATCACCACCGTCCCATACCTCGAGTGCGTCTCTTCCATTCCTCGTGCCAATTCTTTTTCGGCGATGAACTGAATGGTTTCATCCACCGTGAGCACCACGCTCGCGCCGGGATCAGCGGCGGCCTCGCGGCGGTCGTACCAACGTCGTTTGCCGTCCGCCATTACCATCATGCGCCCAGGCTTGCCGCGAATCTGCTTGTCAAATGCGTACTCGATGCCGCCAATTCCTTTTTCGTCGGTATCCACGTAACCCAACGCGTGCGCCAGGCTTTCTCTTTGCGGATACACCCGCCGATTTTCTTTCTGGAAGAAAACGCCCTTCAAATTCATGTCATCAATACGTTGGACGGTTTCCGGCGAAAGCTTCTTGGCCAGACGAACAGGCGTCTTCGCTTCTCGAATTTTCGTTTCGATTTCTACGGCGGGAATATTCAGAACGCGCGAGAGCAGTCCGGCAACCAGGGACGCGTCTTTGATGTCGGTGGGATCGCCAAAAACCGAGTCCATTGGAATGCTGATGGCCAGTTCTCGGCCTTTGCGGTCGTAAATCGCGCCGCGTTTCGGACTTATTTCAAATACGCGCCGTTGTTGATGCTGGGCTTTCGCGAAGTATTCTGCATAGCAGAAGAGTTGGAGATAACTGAGGCGGAACAGCACCGCCGCCATCCAAATCAACGCCACGACCCCTACTACCAACCAGCGGCGACGCAGGCTGCGCTGCTCCATGGTGCTCCGGCCTATCCCGCAAAAACTTAGCCCCGCGAGTGTTCGAAATGCTTCGCGGGGTTCGGACCCGGTCAGCCGGGTCTCTGCCAATTTCGTATAGCAAACTTTTTAAGGGCGCTGGTTTTGAGAAGCAGGGCGCGCTTGTGCCAACACTCCGTCGCTGTCGGCTGCCAGCGCAGGCGCCTGGCCCACTACCGGCACAGTCAATCCCAATTCTTTCCCGGCGATTGAATAAACGCGGTCCGGCGCGCTCAAAGTGTCCACTTCCACATGAAGCTGTTGATTCAGCACCGAACTTTGCGCTCGTAACGTTTCAAGCTGCTCCACCTGGTAGCGCAGTTGGATGCATTCAAAATGCTGCCAGGTATAAACCAGTAGGCAGGTTGCCATGGCCGCTCCGGCTGCCACGCGCCGCCAAAAATCCTGCACATGCGCCGGCGAAGTGGGACGAACCAGCCGCGAATTATCGATGTGTTTTACGGTGTGATATTCGATCATGAGCATGCCTCAGGCGCCGAGCTATCCGCCGTCCCCACTTTCTCCAAAACGCGCATCTTGGCGCTCCGCGAGCGAGGATTGTTTCTGATTTCCTCACCCCGGGGCTGAATCACTTTCTTGGTCAGCACGCGAAAATTTCTTTCGCGCGCGAGCCGCTGGAACTCGTGTTTCACCATGCGATCTTCCAGCGAATGGTAACTAAGGACGATCAACCGTCCCGCTGAAGCTAAAGTGGCAGGGGTCCGCGAAAGAAACTGCCCGAGTTCCTCCTCTTCTCGATTCACCGCTGTCCGCAGCGCCAGAAACGTT
>Ga0209420_1000262_pt1 | contig 30787 bp, 25 predicted proteins | sample BlaSpr_A8_OM1_O1_FD_187972 | JGI IMG/M metagenome (GOLD analysis project Ga0209420, IMG submission 187972) | Forest soil microbial communities from Thunder Bay, Ontario, Canada - Black Spruce, Ontario site 2_A8_OM1_O1 (SPAdes) (version 2) | ecosystem: Environmental > Terrestrial > Soil > Boreal...
CGCGCACAACCACAACTTCGCCGTCGATCCCGACTCCATCAACGCCAACGAAGTCGAACTGACCCACGTAGACCTGAACGACCAGACGCTCGAAGGCCTGCGGCACCGGAATTTGCCTTTGTTCACCGTGCAGTATCATCCGGAAGCCGCGCCCGGGCCGCACGATTCGCATTATCTGTTCAAGGAATTCACGAAGATGATGGAGGAGTGGAAGGGGTGATTGCTTGGGCGCAAAGAATTCTTGCGCATACAAAGTTTTGCCAAGGCGCGCCTTTCGGGCGCGCCCCAAGATGCGACTGAAGATTGGCGGCTTCAGCCGCCGAGGTACCGCTGTGAGACTGGCCAGAGAACCCGTCACAAACCCGGGCCACACCGATAGGATTACCTCAGCTAGCTGGGGCCGACGATTCCTTTTTCCGGCTGAAGACCGGGCGCGGGTTCTCCTCGACACTATCTGTCATTATCTGGATCTGGAGGCGCGCCTTTTCCAGGCCAACCCGTCGCCGGCGACCAGACAATGCTAAGCCACGATAAGAACCAGATCGCATAAATGCCGAAACGCACTGACATTCAAAAGATCCTGATCCTCGGCTCCGGCCCTATCATCATCGGGCAGTCGGCGGAGTTCGACTACTCCGGCACGCAGGCCTGCAAGGCGCTCAAGTCCGAAGGCTACGAAGTCATCCTGGCGAACTCGAACCCGGCCACGATCATGACCGACCCGGAATCAGCCGATCGCACCTACATCGAGCCGCTCACGTTGGAGTACCTGGAAGAGATTATCCGCATTGAGCGGGAAAGGTCGCCGGGCGCGGGTTTTGCCGTCCTGCCGACCGTCGGCGGACAGACCGCTTTGAATCTGGCCATCGAACTTTCCGATGGCGGCGTCCTGGAAAAGTACAACGCATTCCTGATTGGCGCGAGCGTCGCTGCGATCAAGAAAGCCGAAGACCGCCTCTTTTTCAAAGACGCCATGCAGCGCATCGGGCTCGACGTGCCCAAGTCGGCCCTGGTGAACAACACCAAAGATGGCATCGAGTTCGCCGGCAAGATCGGATTCCCGGTAATCATCCGCCCCTCGTTTACCCTGGGTGGCTCGGGCGGCGGCATCGCCTACAACCGCGAAGAAATGCTCGAAGTTCTTAGCCGCGGTCTCGATTTCTCTCCCGTACGCGAGGCGCTGATTGAAGAGTCGGTGCTGGGCTGGAAAGAATTTGAGCTGGAAGTGATGCGTGACACCCGAGACAACGTCATCATCATCTGCTCGATTGAGAACTTCGATCCCATGGGTGTGCACACCGGCGATTCGATCACAGTCGCTCCGGCGCAAACGCTCACCGACCGCGAGTACCAGGCCATGCGCGATGCCTCAATCGCGGTGATCCGCGAGATCGGCGTCGACACTGGCGGTTCAAACATTCAGTTCGGTGTGAATCCAGAAACCGGGCGCATGGTGGTGATCGAAATGAACCCGCGGGTCTCGCGCTCGTCCGCACTGGCGTCGAAAGCCACCGGATTTCCCATCGCGAAGATTGCGGCCAAACTGGCTGTCGGCTATACCCTCGACGAGATTCCCAACGACATCACGCGCAAGACTCCGGCCTGTTTCGAACCGACCCTGGACTATGTCGTCGTGAAAATTCCCAAGTGGCAGTTCGAAAAATTTCCCGGCGCCGACGATACGCTGGGCCCGCAGATGAAATCGGTGGGCGAAGTGATGGCCATCGGACGCACCTTCAAGGAAGCGCTCATGAAGGGCATCCGCTCGCTCGACACCGGCAAGCGCGTGGGGGGCGACAAGATCGAACCAAAGATTCTGACCCAGCGCCTGGTGACGCCGCACCCGGAGCGGCTCGCCTATGTGCAATACGCGCTGCGCCAGGGACACACGGTAAAGCAGATCGCGAAGATGACTTCAATGGATCCGTGGTTCCTTTATCAGTTGAAGGAAATTAACGACCAGCAACTGGAATTGGAAAAGCATCCCATTGAGTCGATTCCCCGGGAAGTGCTGCGCGAATCCAAGCGCATGGGATTCTCCGACGGGCGGCTGGCGCAAGTCTGGCGACTCGAAGGACAAGAGAAAATCCGGCACCTGCGCAAGAAGCACGGCGTGATGCCGGTCTATAAACGCGTCGACACTTGCGCAGCCGAATTTGAAAGCTTCACGCCCTACCTTTATTCGACCTACGAAGATGAGGACGAGGCGGCGCCTACCGACAAAAAGAAAGTGATCATTCTCGGCAGCGGTCCCAATCGCATCGGGCAGGGTATCGAGTTCGACTATTGCTGCTGCCACGCTTCGTTCGCGCTGCGCGACGACGGCTATGAGACGATCATGATCAATTGCAATCCTGAGACCGTCTCGACAGACTACGATACCAGCGACCGGCTTTACTTCGAGCCGCTGACTTTTGAAGATGTCTGGGCGATCTACCAGCACGAAACTTCCAAGGGCGCGCCGGTGGGCGTGATCGTGCAGTTCGGGGGGCAGACTCCGCTCAACCTGGCGTTGCCGCTGAAGGCCGCGGGAGTAAAGATCATCGGCACCTCGCCCGAATCGATCGATCTGGCGGAAGACCGCAAACACTTCAATAAATTGCTCGAAGAGCTGCAGATTCCACAGGCCCCCGGCGTCATGGCCACCTCGATCGAGGAGGCCATCCAAGGGGCGCGGCGCATCGGATATCCGGTGCTGGTGCGGCCTTCCTACGTGCTCGGCGGCCGCGCCATGGTCATTACCTACGACGAAGAGTCGATCGTTCGCTACATGAAAGAGGCGGTAGAGTACTCGCACGATCGCCCGGTGCTAATCGACCACTTCTTGGAAGACGCGATTGAAGTGGACGTTGATGCACTGTCCGACGGCGAAGACGTTGTGATCGGCGGGATCATGCAGCACATCGAAGAGGCCGGCATTCACTCCGGCGATTCTTCGTGCGTGTTGCCTGCGGTGGATATTCCGCAGCCGCTGCTGGAGCGCATGCGCGACTACACCTTCAGGCTGGCGCGCGCCCTGAAAGTCGTGGGGCTGATGAACATTCAGTTCGCCATCCCGCGCGGAGACGGCGGCGCGAATGGCGCTGACGGCGACAAGGTCTATGTGCTCGAAGTAAACCCGCGAGCTTCGCGGACCGTGCCTTTCGTTTCCAAGGCAACCGGCGTCCCCCTGGCAAAAATTGCGGCGCGGCTCATGACCGGCCGCAAGCTGCGCGAGTTTTTGCCGGCGTTCATCGAGCGCCGCGCCGACCTGGACACGGGCAGCCACTACTACGTGAAGTCTCCCGTGTTCCCCTGGAACAAGTTTCCCGGCGTTGACACCGTGCTCGGCCCCGAGATGAAATCGACGGGCGAAGTGATGGGTGTGGCCGACAATTTCGGCGAAGCATTTGCCAAGGCGCAACTCGCCGCGGGACAAAAGTTACCCACCCAGGGTGCCATCTTCATCAGTGTGACCGACCATGACAAGCGGCACGTCGCGCAAGTTGCCCGGAAGTTTGTGGATATGGGATTCAAGCTGGTGGCCACGACCGGCACCGCCGACGTGATCGAAGCCGCCGGCATGAATGTGGAGCGCGTCTACAAAGTCAAAGAAGGACGACCCAACGTGGTCGACTTCATTAAAGGTCAGCGCATTCAGCTCATCATCAACACGCCCACCGGACTTGAGCCCTGGTTCGACGAAAAAGCGATTCGCCGTGCGGCCGTGACCGCGCGCATCCCGACCATCACGACGCTGGCTGCAGCCCGCGCCGCAGCTGAAGGCATCGAAGCCTTGCAGCGGGGACAAGTGAATGTGCGGGCGCTGCAGCACCTGCATGCAGACCGAATGGTGAATCGCCGCTAGGTAAACTTCGATGGACCCCCGGGAGCGAGTCTGCGCCTTCCGCCAGCTCCCTCGCCTCCGATGGTTGGGGCAAAAGATCCTCGACGAAGCGAATTCTCCTGGCATCGGGGCTGGCCGAGATGGCCGGGAGAAGACAACCACGTCCATCTGCTGATCCAATACCCGCCTAAAGTCTCTGTGCCTTCCCTGGTGAACTCTCTGAAAGGCGGGTCCAGCCGAATGTTCAGACAGGAACGGCCTGATTTGAGGAAGCAGTATTGGAAGCGCGCTCTGTGGTCGCCCTCCTACTTCGCAGCTTCTTGGGGTGGAGCTCCAATCAGCATCCTCAAAAAGTACGTTGACCGGCGAAAGACTCCCAGCTAAGTCGCTTATATCCCTCCTGAAGGACGGGGTTTTACGCTCCACCGGATAAAGATAAAATGGAGCAGGTCGTCCACGAAAGACAGGAATCTCATGTTGCTACACGGAATTTTTCCTCCCATCACCACGCCGTTCTACCCTGACGGCAACGTGTATTTCAAGAAGCTCGAATCCAACGTGGAGCGCTATTCGCGCACGCCGGTAACGGGCATCGTCGTGCTCGGCTCGACCGGAGAGGCAGTCCTGCTCTCGGATCAGGAGCGGCGCGACGTGCTGCGCGTCGCACGGGAGGCCGCGGCGCCCCACAAAGTGATGGTCGCCGGCACGGGCATCGAATCAGCCCTCGAGACGCTGCGCCTGACCGAATACGCCGCCGAACTCGGCTACGACATCGCCATGATACGCACCCCGCACTACTACAAAAAGCAGATGCAGACGGCCAACATTCTCGCTTTTTACCGCACCGTGGCTGATCGCTCGCCGTTGCCGGTGATTATTTACAACATCCCGCAGGCCACCGGGTACGACATTCCCGCCGAAGTGGTGATGGAATTAGCCGGCCATCCCAACCTGATCGGCATCAAGGAGTCGAGCGGCGATGTGGAGAAAGTGCGCCAGATGGTCGCAGGCACTCGCCACATCCGGCGGAGCGCTGCGGTCAGCGAAACCTTCGACCCGGTCACCCCTCGAATGCTGGCCGCCGCGAGTCCTCGATCCGGCACGGAAGGTGGGGAATTGGTCTCGATTGGAGCCTTAGCGGGCGCGACCGAGACGAAGGCTCCCTCGCCGGCGTCTTCCTCGGCCGTGACCGTAGTAGGCAATATGAAGACGCGCCAGAAAGAAGTCGGATTCCAGGTGCTGGTGGGTGCGGCGCAGAAACTGCAGCCCTCGCTGGACGCCGGTGCGGTGGGAGCCATCCTCGCCTTTGCCTGCCCGGCGCCCACCGCCTGCTATGAAATTTACGCTGCCTGGAAAGAAGGCGACGCCGAGTTGGCACGCCTGAAACAGGAACGAATCGCCAAGGCCGCGCAGCGCCTAGTCGGCGATCTCGGGGTGCCGGGCGTAAAACATGGCATGGACTTCAACGGCTACTACGGCGGCCCCTCGCGCCTGCCGTTGCTCCCCTTGACAGCGGCCCTGGGGGCTGAGATCGAGCGCCTGCTGGCCGACGTTAGGAACTAGCTATACCTAAGCTAGGACCGCCCCAGCCGGTGAAACGCAAAGAGTCTTCACCTCCCGAGCTTTCAGAAAGTTTCCAGGGGGAGATGAAAACCTGATCCCCGGCTCGGGCGGTGGAAGTGCCCCTGGCCGCAGGAATCCGACGTCGCGGTCGCAGTGCTCTTGCTACGAAAGCCTGCGGTGATGGCCTCACTTCTTTCGTGCCGCCCGCCTTTCTTCCGCCCACCCTTTCTTCACAATTTGCCGAGCGCGTGCAACCGCCAGTGCATCCTCGGGGACATCGTCGGTAATGCACGATGCCGCCCCGACATAGGCGCCTCTGCCTACACGAACCGGCGCCACCAGCGTGCTATCGCTGCCGATGAACACTCCATCCTCAATTATGGTCTTGTGTTTGTTGGCGCCGTCGTAGTTACAAGTGATCGTCCCGGCGCCGATGTTCACGCCCGCGCCGATCTCCGCGTCGCCCAGATACGTCAGGTGATTCGCCTTCGATCCTTTGCCGAGCTTCATCTTTTTGGTCTCGACAAAGTTTCCCACATGCGCGCCTTCGCCGATCTGGCTGCCCGGGCGCAGATGCGAGTACGGCCCCACGGTTGCTCCCGCGGCGATCCTGGCGTCGTTCATCACGCATCCCGGCAGAACCGTTACACCCTCTCCGATTTCCGAATCCTGAATCACGCAATAGGACCGAACGCGGGAAGCGCTGCCAATCCGCGTCTTCCCCAGCAGCTGTACGTAGGGCTCGATCACCGTGTCAGGCGCGATTTCCACGTCGGGATCGATCACACACGATGCCGGAGAAAACACGGTGACGCCGTCGGCCATCAATTGGCGGCATTTCGCGAGACGCATCTGCTCGTCAATGGCCGCCAGTTCGAAGCGCGTATTCCCGCCTAGCACTTCGATCGCGTCCGCCGTCTTGAAGGCCACCACGCGTTGCCGCGCCTGGCGCAGCACAGCAGCCATGTCGGTCAGGTAATACTCACCGTGCGCATTGGCCGTGGAGAGCTGCCCAATATTTCGGTAAAGCTCTTTCACGGCAAAAACATAGAAACCGGAATTAATTTCGCGGATTTTTTTCTGCGCCGCGCTCGCAGCTTTCTCTTCGACGATCGCCAGCACATCGGCGCCTCGCGCAGACTTCCGCAGCACCCGGCCATAGCCGGTCGGATGCTCCAGGTCAGCGCTCAGCAGTGTCATCGCTGCCTGCTCTTCCAGATGGAAATTGCGCAGCCGTCCAATGGTTTCCGGCGTAATCAGGGGAGCGTCTCCTGAGAGCACGAGCACGTGGTCGTATCCCTCTAGCGCCTCGCGAGCCATCATGAGCGCATGGCCGGTGCCATGCTGTTCGGACTGCAGCACGAAGTTGACGCCCGTGTGCTCCATCGCAGCCCGGACGCGGTCCGCCTCGTGCCCGATAATCGCGTACACATCCTGCGTCGGTACCATGCGCCCGGCGGCGCGGATCACATGCTCCAGCAGCGGCTTTCCCCCGACTTCATGTAACACTTTAGGAAGTTGCGATTTCAGCCTGGTTCCCTTGCCTGCCGCCATGATGACCACGGCAATGCGCGGACCTGCGGCGGCGCCCGAACCATAAGGCGAAAGAGAAGAGGTGCGCGGTGGCGAGGCTGCCGGGAATAGTCTGGCTTTCGATTTCTTCATTCGCCCCAATATACCGCGAGCCCGCAGCATTGGCTATTTCTTGCCTCATCGCCTAAAATCTCTGCCCGGCAGAGAACACAGCGGCGCTGCCAACCCGTCAGGACAGGAGGAGAGAAGAGATGCCCAAGTACGTCATCGAGCGCGACATCCCCGGCATCGGCGATTCGAGCCCGGAACAGGTCCTCGCCATTTCGCAGAAATCCTGCAGCGTGCTGAAGAATCTGGGTCCGAAGATCCAGTGGTTGCACAGCTACGTCACTCAGGACAAAATTTATTGCGTTTACATTGCTCCCAACGAGGAAACGGTTCGCGAGCATGCCAAACAGGGCGGATTCCCCGCCAATCGCGTTTCCGAAGTCAAACTGGTGATCGATCCAACCTCCGCCGAGGCTTAGGGACTCGCTACAGACCAAGTCCTCCGTCCACGGTCAGAATTTGCCCGGTAATAAATTGCGGGGCAGTCGCGAAGAATAACACGGCCTCGGCAATTTCATCGGCGCGCCCGTTGCGCCGCATCGGTGTCTGCTTGGCCATGCGCCGCATGAAGGCCGCGGCGGATTTCTCTCCCAGATCGATTATGCCCGGTGCGATCGCATTCACCGCAATCTCTGGCGCCAGCGCCTTGGCCATGACCTTCGTCAGCATGTGCAGGGCTGCCTTCGATGAGCAATAGTGAGCGTGGGTTGTCCAAGGTTTCAGCCCCCCGAGCGATCCCATATTGATGATCTTCGCTTCCACCGACCTATTCCCGCGTTTCCGCCGTAGCCACTTCAGAGCTTCGCGCGATACCAGAAACGGTCCTCGCGTATTGGAGGCGAACATCGCATCCCATTGCCTCACGGTCAGCCGTTCGAACTCCACCGCTTCGTAGTTCGCCGCGTTGTTGACCAGGATATCGATGCCGCCCAATTCGCGCCCAGCGTCCTTCATCATGGCGCGAACGCTGGCCTCGTCAGTCACGTCGCAGCGCAGCGCGAAGGCCCGCACGCCCGACCCGGACAGATCCACGACCGTCGCCCGCGCTTCGCGCGCCGAATGGCGGAAGGTAATGGCCACGTCCGCACCCGCCGCAGCCAGCGCCAGGGCCGAGGCTCGTCCCAGCCGTCGGGCGGCACCGGTAACTAGCGCGGTCTTTCCCTGAAGGGGCTTGGATGAAAGATCAGGCATGGAGCGATTCTAATCCTTACGGTCGGATGGAGCGCGGAGTAAGGATTTCGCCCCCTGCGGCTTTCCTGGCATGACTGGCGGTCCAGCCATCAGACCCGGGCCCCAGCGCCCTGGCCTCCGGTTTTGCTTTGTTACTGGAAAAACCCGCTTTCCCAGCGATAGAATTTCTCCCGCATGCCAGATTCGCGAAACGTCGTGGTCTATTCCCGTAAAGGGTGCCACTTGTGTGAAGTGATCAAAGAGAGTTTGTCCAAGCTTTCGCGGCGTGGAGGTTTCACCTGGCAAGACGTCGACGTTGACTCTGACTCCGAGCTTCGCCGCAAGTTCAACGACGAGGTTCCAGTGGTCTTCATTGATGGCCGCAAGGCCTTCAAATACCGCATGGACGAGCAGGAGTTCCTGCGGAAGCTGGCCAGCTAGCGACGATTGCGCGGGACGGTTTCGATCGAATCTGGCTTTTTCCATTACAATCTCTCCCGGCATGTTGCAAAGGCACCTCTACGCTGATCCCCACAACCTGTTTGTGCACGATCTTGTGCTCGACTCCTGCCGCCGCAACGCGGAGAAGACGGCGTTGGTGGACAGTTCCTGTGGACGCCGCCTGACCTACGCCGAATACGGCGACACCGTCGAGTCCGTGGCCCGCGGCCTGATCGCTGCGGGCGTCAGGCCTGGAGAGCTGGTCGCCATCCACCTCGCGAACTCCTGGGAGTTCTGTGCCGCCTACCACGCCGCCACGCTGGCGGCAGCGATCCCCACACTGTCGAATCCGAGCTACCGCGAACGTGAACTTCGCTATCAACTGGAGAACTCCGGCGCCGTCCTTTTAATTACGGATGGAGGACATATCGAGGGCATCAACCTCGCCGGATTGCCCAATCTCCGCAGCGTCTATACGACACGCCAGCCAGCCGCCGGAGCCGAGACTTTCGCTCGCCTGCTCAATCCTGGGACCGCCGTTTCTCGCCAGCCCGAACAATCCTCCGAAAAAACTCTCGCCGCACTTCCTTACTCGAGCGGCACCACCGGTCTGCCGAAGGGTGTCATGCTCTCACACTACAACCTGGTGGCGAATGTATATCAGTTTCTCGGTCCCAATGCGACGCCGCTGAAGTCTTGCGACAATATTCTCTGCTGTCTTCCGCTCTACCACATCTACGGCCTGAATGTAATTCTGAATCCCGCATTGCTGCTGGGGGCAAAGCTTGTTCTGCTGCCGCGGTTCAACCTGCCCATGCTGACCAAGCTCCTCATCGAGGAAGCGATCACCATGATGCCTCTGGTGCCGCCCGCGATTAACGCACTTTGTCAGGCGGTCGAGGCCGGACAGTTTCCTCGCGATCATCAAGTTCAGTGGGTCAAATCCGGAGCTGCGCCGCTCGCGCCAGATCTTGCTCGCCGCTTCACAGCTCTTACCGACATTCTGCTGTGCCAGGGATACGGTATGACCGAGGCCTCGCCCGTCACCCACATCGGCTTTCTCGAACCAGAGCTCTATCGTCCCGACTCCATCGGCCATCCCGTCGCCCACACCGACTGCCGGGTGTTGTCGCAGTCCGATATCGATCCCGGCGACACTCCCGAGGATTTGACGGAAGCGCCCTCCGGCCAGCCCGGAGAACTCGTCATGCGCGGTCCGCAATTCATGTTGGGCTACTGGAAGGAACCGCAAGCCACCGCCGAGGTTTTGCGTGACGGATGGTTCTGGTCGGGAGATATTGTCACTCGCGACCGGGAAGGCTTCTATCGCGTCGTCGACCGCCGCAAAGAAATGCTCAAGTACAAGGGCTTCCCCATAGCTCCGGCCGAAGTTGAAGCCGTTCTGCTGGAACACGAAGCCGTGAAAGAATGCGGCGTGATTGGCCGGCCCGACGCTGCGGCGGGAGAAATTCCGGTTGCCTTCGTGGCCTTGCGCGACGGATTTATGGAGAGCCAAAAGCTAGGGGAAGAGCTCTGCGCCTTCGTCGCCGACCGCCTCTCACCTTACAAACAACCCCGCGCAGTCCATTTCGTGGATGCCATTCCGAAGACTGCTTCCGGCAAAATCCTGCGGCGCGAGTTGAGAAACTCCATCGCGTAAACGGAATCCGAAGTCCCAGCTCCACCAGGGAAAGCGGCGCCGATTACTCAGAAGTGAACCGCTTTTGACACGGCACTGACAATTCCCCCACGCTTCGCGCCACACTCGATGGCAACGCGTGCCCGTGGTGTTCTCCGCCCGCGCGCGTGCCCGCCATGTCCAGCCCTGCAGCGTATTTTCGGGAAACGTCGCGGAACAAAGGCCATGTCCATCTCAGTTTTGATCGCACTGGAGGATCGTCATGAATCTGTTTCGACTGAAGAGCTTGGCTTGCGCAGCCTCGCTAATCCAAACACAGAATCACACATGAACTTGTGGACACTGGACCGACTTCTACTCCCTCCCGCTGAATAACCGGATGGAACGTTTACAACCACCTCCAGGAAAAAGACCGGCAACGCAAACTACGGTTTAGGTTCGCTCTGGCTGGCGAGCTTCTTCGTGACCAGAAAGCTCCACATGATTTCGTTCGCGTTCAGATCCTGGCTGGTCTTCCCGATGGTTTTCTCAACTTCAAATTGCTCTCCGCCCGGCCAGGTATTTCCCGCGCCTTTTACGCTGTAAAGAACCACCGCAGCATTTTGCTGGCAGCCGGTGTAGGTATCGACTCTGGTTTCCATGCCGCCCTTCTCGCGGGCCGGCAACTTGCTCTTCTCCGGCTTTTCCTCGCAGCGGTCAATCTTCCCCCAGGCCTTAGCGCTATCTTCCACAGAGACGATCGCCAGGCTCAGGTTGTGCTCCGTGCCGCCTCCGTAAGGAACGACCGGGTCAGAGGTACCGTTGATCATTACCAGGGGCACCGGCCGCGGAGGCAGACAAATCATGGTCTTCGGCATCGCCGCGCCCACTGCAGCAACCGCTGCAATTCGATCACCCAAGGCACATCCCAGACGCAGGCTCATGAAGCCGCCTTCGGACAAGCCTGCCGCGTAAATTCGTGAAGGATCCACCGAAAACTTGGTCGGGAGCTGGTCGAGCATCTGGTTGAAGAAAGCGACGTCATCTGCAGGAGCCGCCCTTTTTTCCTCCGGCTGACCGCCCTGAGGCTGCTGTCCGCCGCCCTGAGGATATCCCCCACCACCGCCCGGATAACCTCCGCCGCCGCCCGGGTAGCCGCCTCCACCCGGGTAACCTCCGCCGCCGCGACGGCCACCCCTCCCGGGCGACATCATTGGTCGCCGTACTTCTGCCCGAACCCCCACATTCCAGCGTCCGTGCAATGCGGAAGGATATACAACCATAATGCCGTCCTTATCCGCCAGTTCATTGAAGCGAGTCAGCCGCTCAATGTCTTCCGGATCCTGATTCATGCCATGCAACAGGATCACGACCGGATAGTGCTGCTGCGGATCGTAGCCCTTCGGCAACCGGACCATGAAGTTGCGGTCCACGTCGTCGACCGTGACCTTTTCCTTGGTTTCTTGCGCCCCGAGTGCGGAAGCAGCAAAGAGCAGCGCCAGGCAGGCGGCAGCCGCCAGCAAACGCAATCCGTATATGTTTCTAGCTGTCATTTTATCTCCAGAAGGACGCCTCGGGAGATGCCGTGCGTCCAGCTTCAGTTGCTTGGAAGCATCCGTTCTAGCCCGAGTTGGCCGGTAAAGGGGGAACTTTTCCGGCGCGTTGTCCGTACCTTTTCTGAACTGTGATTTTAGCGCCGACAAGGAACAGGAAAAGGAGAACTAGCGTGGACGGACTTACAGGGCTCGCAGCGGTCATCATGATTTTCGGAATGCCCACCGCAGTGTTGGGCATGTACACCTTTTATCGCGTACGCAAACTTCGTACGGAAGAACGCCTGGCGGCGATGCAGCGAGGCGTCAGCGTTCCCATGGAACCCGATCTCACGGAAGCGGCTCATTCCCGCCGCGCTGGGATTTTGCTCATTGCCGGCGCCGTCGGCTACATGCTGACTTTCACCATGATCGCCCGATTCGAACCCGACGCCCAGGCAGTCGGCGCATTCGGCGCCATTCCCTTCGCCCTCGGCCTGGGATACTTACTGGACTCGAGGCTAGTCCGCCGCGACGCCCGCGCTTCGTAAAGTTCGCACCGGATCGGACTAGAATCGCGGAGCCCAAGGCTGAGAACAAGAATGAAGCGGGTGCCCGAGCCCCGGGTGCCCCAGTCTTCGCGCTCTTTGCGAAGGGTAGGGATTTTGACTTTATCCTTTTTGGGCCCTAAAACCACTCCGTTCAGGGAGTGGATATAAGGCTTACCTTTTTGTGGAAGCTACAGCAAAATCTTCTTCGTACCTTAGCTGGATCTGAAGACCGCGCACTTAAAGGTCTGCTGTGACGGAGCTGATCTCTGTCTAAAAACCAGGCGAATGCAGTAAAGCTACAAGTGGGCTCGGGCAGGGCCTTCAGCCGCTAACGTAGGGAGATTAAGCCCATGCGAAGCCTGAGAAGGAATCCCCCGCTGTTTAGGGCGGGGAGGATGTCAATCTCCCGTAAGAAATCTATACTGAGCCTCCGTCAACGGCACCACACTCAATCGTCCTTGCCGCGCCAGCGGAGACTCGGCAAATAATTGATTGGACTTGGCCTCCGCCAACGTCACCGGTTTGGCGTTGGCCCTGCCGACCTTAATCTTTACTTGTGGGTTCTTCGCGTCCGACACTTCAACCGAAACCACAGACGCCGTCCCTACCGCGCTCTTCTCATCCCCGGTGTGATAAATCACCAGCCGGTCGCCGGCCTTCATTCCTCGCAGATTCTTCAACGCTACGGGATTCGACACTCCATCCCATATCGTGGTCTTCTCCCCCTGCAAATCTGCGAACGAATACGTCGAAGGTTCAGTTTTCAATAAATAGTCCATCACGTCCCCAATCGTTAACAGTATTTTGCTGCTTGCGACCCGGCGATGCCCGCGATTGCATGGTATGGCGTCTATAAAAATGCGGGCGCGCCCTCTAGTTTGGCTTCTTGTCTTGATCTGGCGGCGGGTCTTGCTTCGGCGGGGAGCTCGGCTCCTTGGCGTGGCCGTCGTAAATGGAATATTGACCTTGCGGCCGCTTCAGCTTGATCGTGATCTCCGTTTTCGCCTTCTCCACGTCGTAATCTTCCCCAAATGTCTGAAACCCGGTGGCGATCACCTGTACCCGCAGCATGCCATAGGGGATGCCGTCAAAATTCGTCTTCCCATCCAGATCGGTCTTCAACTCCATGTCCCCGCGTTCCTGCTTGCCCTTGGCATTCACGGCATGCATGATGACCGCAGCATTTCGCACCGGCTTCCCGTTGTCGTCCTTGATCACGAGGAAATAAAGAATTGATGTCGGCTCATGGTCAATGTCGGAATCTTTTTGCCCCAACGCTGACCCCGCCAACACAAGCATTGCCAGCAGGATCCCACTCACAGAGGTCTTGTTCATGCAGTCATTTTATTCAGCCCAACTCTTCCTGTCATCTCCCTTCCTGTTCGCCGAACACGGGCGCGTCAAGCCGGTCAACATGCAACAGGACATCTTTTCTGCGCTCGCTCTTTTACAATGCCAAGGTGAAAACCTGGGACACAATCATTATCGGTGCAGGCATCATTGGGCTGTCACTCGCCCTCGCATTGCGAAAACGCAGGGCCACTGTCTTGGTAGTCGAGCGCGGAGAGCCCGGCCGTGAAGCCTCAAACGCCGCCGGCGGCATGCTGGTCGACTGTGGCCTCGAAACTCCTGCCGTCCTCCAACCTCTTGCCACCGCCAGCGCGCGCCTGTATCCCGGGTTTGTGGACGAGCTCGAGCTCGAATCTGGCATGCACGTCGATCTGCGCGATCATGGGACTATTGTGTTGCCTGCTCCGGGGGATGTTTACGAGCGGCCGGGATTCACCCTTGCCAGCTTGTTGCCCGCTCCCCTGGCTGAACTGGAGCCCGCGCTGGCAGATCCCCAACGGCCGGCCTTCTATCTGAAAGAACGCAGCGTCGATCCCCGAGCGCTCTGCACCGCTGCCTGGAAAGCCGCGAAGCGTCGCGGTATTGACTTCTCTTCCGGCGACGAAGTCACCTCCGTCACCGTTTCTCATGGCCGCGCCACCGGAGTCAGAACCATCAAGACTGCATTCCACGCGGACAAAGTCGTCAACTGTGCCGGAGCGTGGTCGGGCCAAATCCCGCCTCACACCTTTCCCACGCGCCCGGTAAAAGGACAAATGCTGTGTCTGTTGATGCCCTCGCCTACCCTGCTCCGCCATGTGGTCCGTTCGCCAGAGGTGTATCTCATCCCGCGTAGCGACGGACGCCTCCTGGTGGGCGCCACCGTGGAAGAGGCTGGATTCGACAAACGCACTGATATCGCCACCATGCAGCGCTTCCATCGCGTCGCTCTCGACTTGGTCCCCGAGCTCGGCAACGGCAAAATCCTCGGAGATTGGGCGGGACTGCGTCCCGGAACTCCCGATGCCCTGCCCATCCTCGGCCCGACCGCAACCCCCGGTTATTACGTCGCTACCGGCCACTTCCGCGACGGCATCCTTCTCGCTCCCATCACCGCAGACGTAATGGCAGCCGTGATTGAAGGGCAAACTCCCGCATACGATCTCGTTCCATTCTTTCCCGCAAGATTTTGAATGAGATTCGAGCTTCGGTCGCGGTCCCATCTCGCATTCTCGTCGCGATATACTGTTGCCTTTCCACAGCCGGGCCATTTCTAACTGTTCTAGTCTCGTGGTGAGAAAGGATCATCCTATGGCTTCCTCCGCAGTCGATTTTGCCCGCAATAATCAGCAACGTTTCCTTAACGAACTGAAAGATCTTCTCCGCATCCCCAGCGTCAGTACCCTCGAAGAGCACAAGCCCGACATAGAAAAAGCCGCGGCCTACGCGGCCAACGAACTGCGCCGCATCGGCATGGAGAATGTTGAGGTCATCTCCACCAAGGGACATCCCCTCATTTACGCCGACTGGCTTCACGCCGCCGGCCAACCCACCGTCCTCTGCTACGCCCACTACGACGTCCAGCCGGCCGAGCCGCTCGACGAATGGCACACGCCGCCCTTCGAGCCCACCGAACGCAACAACAACATCTACGCCCGCGGCGCCGTCGATGACAAAGGTCAGCTCTGGATGGAAGTCAAAGCGCTCGAATCTCTCCTCGAGAGCGGCGGCGGAAAACTGCCGGTGAACGTGAAAATCATTTTCGAAGGCGAAGAAGAAGTCGGTGGCGAATCCATCGCCGCATATATCCGGAAGCAGAAGACCAAGCTGAAAGCCGATTTCGCCCTGGTCTGCGACACGGAACTGTTCGCGCCTGATCTTCCCACGCTGTGCGTCGGCCTGCGCGGCCTGGTCTATACAGAAATCCTGGCGGTCGGCGCCAAGACCGATCTCCACTCCGGCATGTACGGCGGCGCCGCTCCGAATCCCTTCTTCGCCTTGATCGAAATCATCGGCAAACTAAAGGATTCCAAAGGCAAAGTCCTGATCCCCGGTTTCTACCAAGGCGTCAAGGCTCCGTCCCGCGAAGAACTCAAAGCCTGGAAGCGGCTGCCCTTCAACGAAGAGCACTACCGCAAGACTGAAGTTGGATCGAAGGTCCTCACCGGTGAGCCCGGCTACTCGGTTCTCTACCGCACCTGGGCGCGCCCTACGCTCGAAGTCCACGGCATGCCCGGAGGATTCACCGCCCCTGGCGCCAAAACCGTAATTCCCGCGAAAGCCCAAGCCAAGGTTTCCATGCGCCTTGTTCCCAACCAGGATCCGGACGACGTCTTCAAGAAGTACTCAGCCTTCGTGAAGAAGCTGACACCCAAAGGCATCGAGACGAAGATCAAAATCTGGAGCAAGGGCCCGGCCTGCGTAGTGGGTACCGATAACCGCTATATCAAAGCCGCCACTGAAGCCCTGCACGATACATTCAAGAAAGAAACAGTCTTCATCCGCAGCGGCGGCTCCATCCCAATTGTCACCGACTTCCAGGACGTCCTGAAAATTCCCAGCGTAATGATGGGCTTCGGCCTGCCCGACGATAACCTCCACGCTCCCAACGAAAAATTCCACATTCCCAACTTCCATCGCGGCATCGAAACCATCTGCCGATTCTTCGAGAAGCTGGGAGGAAACTAGGCACCAGGAAAAGAATTGTGGGAGGACGGCCGCCTCGGCTGTCGAGCGCAGCGAGGCGTTGGGGGTGGCGCGGACGAGCTCGCCTGCGTCTTCCTTCTTTACGCAAGCATCTGCCCGCAGACATCTTCCCGCAGGCATCTTCCCGCAGACATCTTCCGCAGACATCCTCCGCAGACCTGGCGAAGCGATTTTCGCTTTGCTTCTGCTTCGATTTGAGCTAGCCTTACCTTGCTCTCGCGACGCTCCCACCTCCTTTTCTACTCCTACCCAAGAACCATTCAACTGCTGCAATGTGTGTGCAACCCAGCGCGGTCGCTCTTAAGCCCATACCATATATGGTGTTATATTGCTTGACCCCGCCCCAATTTCACCGTTACAGTAGCTTAACTTTGTGTCCGCCCTATCCAGCCTGGGCTGAGAATGTCGCGGGAAACTGGCGCGGAAGGAACCGAGTCATGCATCGAACCAACGAGAGGCATCCGCTTAGTAAACACCTCTGCCCCGGCCATCGGCACGCCAACGCGAGGCCAAACGAACGGCCCTTCGCCACTGAAAACTGGCCACTCTTTGTAAGGAGTTCACGTTGCTCAAACTGAAGCGGCTTCAGATTCTCGGGTTCAAGTCGTTCTGCGACCGCACCGAACTCAAGTTCCACGGGGACGGTGTGGCGGCGATCATCGGCCCCAACGGCTGCGGCAAATCAAACATTTCCGACGCCATTTCCTGGGTGCTGGGCGAGCAATCGGCCAAAACCCTGCGCGGCTCGCGCATGGAAGACGTCATTTTCGCCGGCACGCGTGACCGCAAGCCGACCGGCATGGCCGAAGTGTCGCTGACGCTGATCGACCCCGAAGCCTACAACGGCGCCGACGCCAGCGCGCCCACCGAGATCGACATTCGGGACGATCTTTCCGAATCCAACATCTCTGACGACTGGGACGAAGCCTCGATCCGCGCCCGAGCTGCCGCCGCCACCGACCAAGCGATAGAAGATGCCCAGCCCGGCAAGAGCGAAGAAGTCGAAGTCCCTCGCTCGAAAGTCAACACGATCGCCGTGGCCTTTCCCGAGGACGAGCCAATCTTCGCCCTGCCCGCGCACAACGTTACCGCGCCGCCGACCGCCGCGTCCATCGGGATCGCTGCTCCGAACGTTGTTCTCAAGATCCGCCGCCGCAAGTTCAACCAGCAGCAATTTCGCGCCGGGGAAATCGTGGTCACGCGCCGCCTGTTTCGCTCCGGCGACAGCGAATATCTGCTGAACGGGAAACTCTGCCGCCTCCGCGACATCCAGGAACTGTTCATGGGCACCGGCCTTGGCCCGGAGTCCTACGCGCTCATCGAGCAGGGGCGCATCGGTCAGATTCTGAGCAGCCGTCCCACCGACCGCCGCGCAATTCTCGAAGAAGCCGCGGGAATCACGAAATTCAAAACCAAGAAGCGCCTGGCCGAGGCTCGCCTCGAAGACGCCAAGCTGAACCTCTCCCGCATCAACGACATCTTCGACGAAGTCACGCGCCAGATGAATTCGCTGAAGCGCCAAGCCTCCAAAGCGGAGCGCTATGCGCGCCTGCGCGAAGAAATGCGTGCCAAGCTGCGCCTGGTTCTGGCCAGCCGGTTCGCCGCAATCGAGCAGGAGAGCGCCGAACTCGACGCGCAGCTCAATGCCCTCAGCGAAAAGATGCAGCAGCATACCGAGGCCGTGCAGCAACTCGAAGGCGAACACGCCGAACGCACGCACCGCGGCTATACCATCGACGCCGAACTGCGCGACAACCGTGACCGCATCAGCCAGATCGCCCTCGAAATCGACCGCGCCCACGCCCGACGGCGCCACAACCAAGAGCGCTGCGCCGAATTGCTGGTTCGGAGCGCCTCCCACGAGGCCGAATTGGCACAGGCGCGTCACCGCCTCACCGCCCTCGAATCCGAACGCGAATCCAACCGTCAGATTCTCGAATCCGCCGCTGCCGACTTGGCCGCCGCGCAAAGCGCTCTCGCCCTCTGCCAGCAGGACGCCGCGGCCGCCGCCGCCGGTCTCGCCGAGATCGAGCGCCAGCAGGAAGAATCGCGCGTTGCAATTTTCGACACGGTCTCTTCCGCGTCGCGCCTGCGTAATCAACTCGCGCAAGCCGAAGAACGTCTGGCCGGTGCCGACCGCGACGCCCGCCGTCTCCAGACCGAGATTGCCAACGCAAACACTCAAGTCGACGCCTTCGGAGGGCAGCGCGGCCAACTCGCCCTGGAATTTGAGAGTGTCAGTCAGCGCATGAGCGGCATCACGGAAGAGATCAGCCAACTGCGGCCTCTCCTTGAACAGAAAAAACTCGAAGAAACTCGTTGCAAGACGAACCTCGACGTCCTCCGCGCCCAGTACGCGACCACGCTCGGCAGGAAAGGCTCCCTCGATGCGGTCATCGCCGAGCACGGATATTCGACCGAATCCGTTCGCCGCCTCTTTCAATCCGGCGTCATGCACGGAGGCCTGGCCCCGGTTGGCGTGCTGGCCGACTTCCTCGAAGTGGAGCCGCGCTACGAACGCGTCGTCGAAGACTTCCTGCGCGACGAACTGAATTACGTCGTGGTGAAATCCTGGGACGCCGCCGACGAAGGCTTGCGCATGCTACGCACCGGCGTCGATGGCCGCGCCACCTTCCTCGTGCATCCCGAAGATTCGCAAGCCAAATTTTCCTTCGTGCTCGACGAAGCCGCGCACTGCGCCCCCCCCGCGGCGCAGATCGTTCCCCTGAAGAACACCATCCGCGTACTCGACGGCTTCGGCAAATCGCTGGAGGTGATCCTGCCGAAGCTGCGTGACGGCTACATCGTTCCCCAAGCCCACGTCGCTCGTGGCCTGGCGCTCGAAAATCCTGACGCCTTCTTCCTTTCGCAAGCCGGCGAGTGCTTCCACAACGTGACCGTCACCGGCGGCAAGCAGCGCTCCGAAGGCCCTCTTTCGATGAAGCGCGAATTGCGCGAAGTTTTGCGCCAGCTGGAAGACCTGGAACGCGCCCTGCGCGATGAAGAAATGCGCGTGCTTAGTTTAGGCCGCGAAATCAAGGACCTCTCTTCCCTGCTCGATCGCCTGGACGGCGAGAAGCGCGAAGCCGAACATCAGGCCATGACCTCGCGCCACCTGCTGCAACAGCTCGATGCAGAGATGACCCGCGTAGGCGAACGCCTGAGCGTTGCTCAGCTCGAACTCGAGCGGCTCGCTTCCGAGCGGGTCGAGCAGGAAGGCATTCTTTGCGCCCGGCAGTCGGAAATCGAGACACTGGAACTGCAGCGCATTCAACTCGAACAGCAGATCGCGGCGGCACAGGAATCGCTGACCGCTCTGCGTCGGCGCCGCGAGGAATCTGCCCAGACGGCCTCTCAGCACGCGGCCCGCGTGGCCACGCTGGAAGAGCGCCATCGTTCCTCAGCCGCGGTTCTCGAACGGATTGAATCGCTATTCTCAGAAATGGATGAGCGCGTTTATGCTTTGGCCTCGCAAATCGAAGCGGCAGGCGCGGAAAAGCTGCAGCGCGAACAGGAAAACGAGCAGTTGAGGGAGCATGCCGCCGACCTTGAGGCCGAGCGCAATGCCGCCCAAACCCGCGAAGGCCTGCTGCAATTTGAAACCGAGCAACTGCGCGCCCGCCTGACCGAAATCGATGAACAGCTGCGCCACGGCCGCCTGCTTCTCGATCAGGCTCGCGACCGCCGTGGCGAATTGTCCGCCGCCGCCGCCAAACTCGAATCCGACGAGCAGTATATGTCCGAAACCTGCATCACCGAACTCGGCGTCGAGCGTGCCGATTTGATGACGGACACAACCCTGGTCCGGGTCACCGGCGAACAACTCGCCGCCGAAGACCAGTTCTATCGCGAGCTGCGCGCCCGGCTCGAAGCCATGGGTCCGGTCAACATGATGGCTCTCGAAGAATACAAAGAGAGCGCCGAGCGCCATTCTTTCCTCGAAACCCAGCGCAAGGACCTGATCTCGTCGATCGAAAACACCACCGCTACCATCCGCGAGATCGATCAAATCTCGCGCCAGAAGTTTGAGGAAGCTTTCGCCAGGATCAACGAGAACTTCCAGGCCACCTTCAAGAAGCTGTTCGGCGGCGGCCACGCTTTCATGAAGCTGACCGACGAAGAAAACAGCGCCGAGAGCGGCATCGACGTCGTAGCCTCGCCCCCGGGCAAGCGCCTGCAGAGCGTGCTCTTACTCTCCGGCGGCGAAAAGGCGCTGACTGCTCTTGCCCTGCTGGTCGGCATCTTCCAATACGCGCCCAGCCCATTCTGCATCCTCGATGAAGTCGACGCTCCGCTCGACGAAGCCAATATCGGCCGCTTCACCGAACTGGTCAGAGAAATGAGCGTGCAAACCCAGTTCGTGCTTATTACCCACAGCAAGAAGACCATGAGCATCGCCCCAGTGCTCTATGGCGTGACCATGCAGGAGCCCGGCGTCTCGAAGCTGGTCTCGGTACGTTTCGGCGTATCTTGAGAAGCATTCCTGATCAAGGTTGGAATTGGGCACGGGGATTACCGTTAGAATGTGCCTAGCGTGGCTTCGAACTTGTGCCGTTTGTTCGTCATCGCCACCCTAGCCGGAGTCATCTCAGGACTAGTCTTTAGCCGTCTTAGGGGGACCCGGCGGCAACTCCACAACCGAACAGGGTGACGCAGTACTGGCGATTTACGCCTTCCTCACCTTCGCAGCGAAACTCCCATGCCTGAGAGAGGAGTCGCGTCTTTTTACCAGGCGGGTGCCGCAGCGGCTCTTTCGGGTGAGTGGCCGAGAGCTGCTTCCATCCGCGTTATCCACTCCCGTCCTCAGTTTTTCCACAAGCAGACACCGCCGCAGGCCTTGTGCAGTCGTCCTTCTCGGTCATTCGTTTTCTGTCAATAGTTTTCCAATGCTCTGAGGTCACGGGGGACTTCGGCGTGTGATCAGAATCGTTGACAATTTTTTCTGAGCAGCTAGAATACGCCTCGCCGCTTACCTGTAAAATTCCACTATGAGCTCCGACCTTCTCGACTCCGTCCTGTTACAAACTGACTTCCCCGATCTCCAACTCCACGCCAGCGGCAAGGTGCGCGACGTGTATAGCGTCGGCGACCAGCAACTGCTTTTTGTCGCCACCGATCGCATCTCCGCCTTCGACTACATTCTGGCCACCGGCATTCCCCAGAAGGGGCACGTCCTCAGCCAGCTTTCCTTGTTCTGGTTCGATTATCTTGCCGACATCGTCCCCAACCATCTGATCACCGCCGAGGTGGACCAATACCCACCCGCGATTCGCAAATACGCCGACCAATTGCGTGGACGCTCGATGCTGGTCGAGCGCGCAGAGATGTTTCCGGTCGAATGCGTGGTGCGCGGCTACATCTCCGGCTCCGCCTGGAAGGAATACAAGGCCACCGGCGCGGTTTCTGGCATTCGGCTTCCCGCAGGCCTGAAGGAATCCGACGCCTTCCCTGAGCCCATCTTCACACCGTCCACGAAGGCGACGACCGGCCATGACGAGAACATTTCCTTCGACCAGATGTGCCAGGTTGTGGGGGTTGAAACCGCCAGTCATCTTCGTGATCTCACGTTGCGCGTCTACAAAAAGGCTGCAGGCTATGCCCGTCAGCGCGGCATCATCATCGCCGACACCAAGTTCGAATTTGGACGAACCGCCAAGGGAATCACTCTGGCCGACGAAGTCCTCACTCCAGATTCGTCCCGCTTCTGGCCCGCCGACAAGTACGCTCCGGGACGGCCGCAGGACTCGTATGACAAGCAATACGTTCGCGATTACCTCGAGCAAATTCAATGGAACAAGCAACCGCCGACGCCGGCTCTACCGCCAGACGTGGCCATTCACACCAGTGAAAAGTACCTTGAGGCATATTTCCAGCTTACGGGTCACAAGCTGGATGTGTAACCGGGTGTCTGCTACTATCTCCACCGGCAGGAGCACCCTATGACCCTGGCGGACTGGATCATTTGTGCTGTGGTGCTGCTGAACGTCGTCACGGCCGCCATGCAGGGCTTCTTTTCCGAGGCCCTCACGATGGCGGGACTGGTCGCGGGCTACATCGTGGCTGCCTGGCAGTACCGCAGCCTGGCGGAGTGGTTCGAGAGGTTCTTGAAGAATGAGTGGCTCGCTGAGATTCTTGGCTTCCTCATCATTTTCTTTGCCATCGTGCTCCTGTTCGGCATCGCCGCCAGGGTGGCTCGCTGGGTGATGAAGGAATCCGGTCTCAGCGGTTTTGACCGTTTCCTTGGGGCGATTCTGGGACTGCTGAAGGGCGGGTTGATGGTGGCGGTGATCCTGATGGGTATGACGGCGTTCGAGCCAACTTCGAAGCTCCTGCAGAATTCGCAACTGGCACCCTACTTCCTGGTTATGGGGCGGGCGGCGATCTGGCTGGCTCCCTCCGAACTGCGCGCTCGTTTCTATCAGGGTTTGGATTTAGTCCATCAGGCTCAGCAGAAGTTCGCTGGCTCCCATGCTTCCCCGCCGAAATAGGTCGCGGTGCAGTGAAAATTCATAGCAAAAGAGAGACGCATCGTGAAAGATCAACTGGAAGCACTGATTCTGCAAATGTACAGAAGCAATATTCTTTATTCCGAAGGAGTGCGCGAGTTTAAGAAGCGCTTCATCCTGACCGTGCTCCAGGAGAACAAGGGCAACCAATGTCGCGCAGCGCGAGAATTGGGCATGCATCGCAACACGCTCAGCCGCACCATCAACGAGTTGAAGATTGACGTGCGCCAACTGCGCGATGGCGTGAAACGCCCACCCCGCAGTACCCGAGCCGTCACCTTGGAAAAAAAGATCGTTCGTTAAAGATTGTTGGTAAGAGATCGCGCTTTAAAAAGGTCGTCCCATAGTCGTCCCATAAAAGATAGGACGTTACGGGGTCGGACGCTGACCCGGGGCGAAAGCCGCGCCACGGCAAGCCCCTGCTGCTCGCAGCTTCGCTGCCGGTGATCCGACGCGAAACAACGAAGAAAGGCAGCCCTCACGGGCTGCCTTTTTGCCGATCCAAGCCGTCCGTTACTGGGCGGCCGGCTTGTGGTGCACCGGCGGTTTCGGCGCCGCCTTTTGCCTCAGCAGCGTCCCCTTCTCCATCACCATCAGGAAGGGGTTCGGGGTGTACGATGCCGGTTCGCCCTGGAAGTCGAAAGGGGCTCCGTCTTTCGGAATCAGCCTGACCGGAACCTTTTCCTCGAACTTCAGAGTGATGTCGGCCTTCTTCGCGTCGATGTCATCGGAACTGCCCGCGATCATGAACTCGGTCGGAGTGGTGCTGATAATCGTGCCATTCATCTGCACCGCCTTGCCCTTGATAGCATTCCAAACCGTGTCCTGATCCTCCTGGCTGCCGTTGGTCAGCACAAACTCCCAGGTGGCGAAGTCCATTTTGTCCGGAGGGGTTGCCAGAATCATGCTGTGCGCTTGCTCGGCCGGCGAAGGCGCGGGCTTGATCGGAACCTGTGGACCGTTGGCTTTGGCCGCCGCCAGCAATTCCGCCCAGCCGTCGTCCCCCGCGTGAAATTTCACGTACTGCGAGCGTGCGTATTTCTCAATCTGCGCTTGCGCCGCCGCTGGAGCCACTGCCGCCGCACGCGCCGCAAACCAGATCCCATTTTGAGGGTCGGGCGGCGTCTGCCCCAGATAAGCCAGGGCCAGCGGATACACCACGCTGAAATCGGTTGGATTCGCATCCACCGCCTTTCGTAAAGCCGGCACTGCCGTTGTGTAATCTTTGTCCTGCAGTGCCGCGATTCCGCTGGCCGCATTGAAAATCGCGGTCATCTGGTCCTTTGTCTTCTGAAAGTCCGCGTCCGAAGTACCGTCCGGCTTGGCGAACTTCGGCATGCAATCGAGTCCCGCCTGGCCGTATTTCTTGCCGTCTTCGAGCATCTGCTTGGCGTTCGGATCTCCGCCCTGGGCCATGACCCGATCAAAGTACGCCAACAGCGCCAGCGCGCGCACGTTGCACGAGTCCGCGGTTACCAGCTTGGTGGCGGTGTCCATCGTTTTCTTAGCGTTACCCGCCTGCTGGTAGGTCTGCATCAGAATTTCGAGCGCCTGATTCTTCATGACGCTGTTGGGATATTGGTTGAGAAACGCTTCCAGACCGCTGATCTTCGCATTGGGATCGGTCGCCTGCACGGCGGCTACGTAGGCGTTGTACTCCGCCGGATCCTTGATCACCGGGGCCGCGGCGGGCTGTGCCTGAGCGGGCGCGGTTGCGGGTTGCCCCTGAGCCGGCGTTTGTCCCGGCGTGGACGGGGTGGCCGATTGTCCCGAAGCCGGCTGCGCAGTATTCAGTGCCACCGCCACAACCCCAAGCACAACCGTAAGCAGAATCTTTTTCATCAGTATGGCTCCTTGGAACATCGGAAACTAGCTTTTTTGGGAAACGTGTTCCTTAAACTAGCAGCAACTGCATTCCGTCTGGACCGCTTTGCGTCCCGATCCTGCTTTGGAATGCCCGGCTTCCTGGCAGGGCGCCGGAAAAAAAGAATCACGGGCTGGAGGCAAAGGCGCCTAGCCCTTTTTCCCGGTTGCCGGATTATAAGTACCTCTTCCGCCGAAGGCAAGCAAGTTCCCAATCGCCCTCCCATTTATTGCTAAGATGCGGATAGCGGACGCGCCGGATGTTTCTGATCTACTCGGCCGCATCGAATCGACTGGCGGGAGGGCCTTTGATATGGACACCGGGCAGCCTCTGATCGGGCAAGTCGCAGTCATCACCGGGGCGGGTCGCGGAATCGGCGCTGCCATTGCGCGCCGGCTGGCTAAACTTGGCGCCACCGCTGTGCTCTGCGGACGCACGCGGTCCGCGCTTGACTCCACGGCGCAGGCGATTCTCGACGCAGGCGGCAAAACCGAAGTCATCCCCTGCGACGTCACCTTGCTCCATCAACTCGAATATGCCGCGGCCCGTGTCGACAGCACCTTCGGTCGCCTTGACATCCTCGTGAACAATGCCGGGGTCGGCGGATTCACCAAACTTTTGCACGAACTTCCGCCCGAGGACTGGGAGCTCATTCTCAATACCAACTTAAGGGGAGTTTATTTTTCCCTCCGCGCCTTTGTTCCTCTGATGATTCGCGCTCGTTCCGGACACATCATCAACATCTCTTCCCTGTCCGCAAAAAACGCGCTCCCCAGGGGCGCAGCCTACGCAGCCTCCAAGTGGGGACTCAATGGTCTGACATACTCCATCGCCGAAGAACTGCGTCCCCACAACATTCGCGCAGCCGCCATCTGCCCGGGCTCAACCGAAACCGAGCTCGGCCCGCACACCGGAAAAGACGTCAAGAAAATGCTGCAGCCCGACGACGTCGCTCACGCCGTAGCCATGCTGGTCACCCAAGCCCCGCAGTCATTTGTCAGTGAAATTCTGATCAGGCCGACGCAAAAACCGTAGGCTCTCGCTGGGTTTGATGGAGCCGGTTTTTGCCTGGCGTGGGGACGGCCGTCCGCGGAGCAAAGCAAGGCTGGTTTTGCTTTGCCCGCCACTGAGGGTGCGATAGGGATTCTCGGTGAACCTCACTGCCCCCTGTGGTTATCGCTTTTGCCGTTTACTTCTTGAACAGATTCTCAAACGCCTGCCGGGCGTCATTGGGCCGCGAACTGGCGGGGGTCGACGTTTCCTTTTCCCGGGTCACACGAATCTCAAACAACGCGCACTCATTGCGCGTATCCTTTTTCGGAATGCGCTCCTTGATCGGCTGCATGCACTCAAAGCGGCTCCCCGGATCGAAATAAGTACACTGCTTGCACGAATGCAGTTCAAACCCGCACTTGGGACACTGCCCCGTAGGCGGCATCCCCGGCAAAACTGTGCCGCACTGCGTGCATCGTGAAACCGCATGCGTGCCCGGCAAATTCACCGGTCTTGGGCCAAAAGTGTTGTCTTTCTTCGGGGGTGCCGCGCCGGATTTCTCGAACGATCCTTTGCGCGACTCGTGATCCCGGTCCTGATAACCGTGCTGCCGATATTTTGCTGCCACAGAGCCCTCCCCCCATCACGCGGCCCGTATTGTCTCCCCAGCATGCCTCCCGCGGCAAGTGGCGATGAGATAGCCTCGCCACCGGTGCAGCTCGGTACTCGGTACAGGCTACTCGCTACTGGCTACAATAGACCCATGATTCACGAAATCCTTCCCGTCGGCCCGCTACGGTGCAACTGCTCCGTCATCGGCGACGAAACCAGCCGCGAAGCCATGGTCATCGACCCGGGCGACGACCTTCAAGAAGTTCTCGCGCTCATCCGCAAACATGATCTCCAGGTCAAGCAGATCGTCATCACCCACGCCCACATCGACCACGTCGGAGGGGCCATGAAGCTGCGCGCCGCCACCGGCGCCCCCATCCTCCTCAACCAGAACGACTACGCCCTGCTGAAAATGCTCGACGCGCAAGCCGCGTGGATCGGCGTGGTTCCTCCGGGAAAGGTAGAAATCGACCGCAGCGTCACCACCGGAGAAACCGTCACCGCGGGATCGCTCACCGCCGGCGTCCTGCACACGCCGGGCCACTCCGAGGGCAGCATCTGCCTCTACTTCGCTGCCGACAAGAAGCTGATTGCCGGAGACACACTGTTCGCAGGCTCCATTGGACGCACCGATTTGCCTGGCGGTTCGATGCCGAAGATCCTGCATTCTCTGCACGACACCGTCCTCACCTTGCCGGACGAAACCGTGGTTGTTCCCGGCCACGGCCCGCTGACCACGATTGGTGAGGAACGCGAAACCAACCCGTTCCTGGTGAAACCCTAGAATCGCCTGCGAGCCAGGCGAGTGGCGGGGCGCTTCGAAACCACAGACAAGGAAACGGCGGAGGTCCGATCCTCCGCCGTTTGGTGACGCGGAAACATTCTTATCGATCGATTTTATCTTTTATCTATTATCTATCGATGCTCCTCATGGCTGTGCCGCCAATCCCAATACGCCCGCTGATCGCTCTTCTTGAGATGTTCGTAATCGACGTAGGCCACGTGCCGTCCTTCCAGCCAGTGCCGATAGGTATCATCCTCGACTTTGTCCCAGTTGTGATAGTCCTTGTGATAGGGATCGTACACGCGTCGGGCTTGCTCCTCGTGCCGATCGTGATCATCCTGTGGTGCGGCCATGGCAAAGGCACCCATCGGCGCCATCAGTGCAGCAGACAGAAACAACGAAGCGACATATTTATTTCCACGTTGCATAGTTTTCCTCCAGTTAGCGCCAACTAGGATGAGCGCGGACGTGGTAGGGTTGGAATGGAAATCACCTGCGGTTTTAGGGGTTTCGCGCCCATCCATTTCCCGCGTGTGGCGTCCCCTGTAGGAACTGCCGTCCTCGGACTCGGCCCAGCCCCCGGCAACCGGCTCTCCTATGACCCACTCAATTTTTCCAGCACCGCGCTTACCCCTTCGGCGAAGTCTTGCGCGGGCGCGATCAAACTCAGAACCAAGTATCCATCGCTTGGGAAATCATAAAAGTGCCCGGGATGCACCAACACCGAGTTTTCCAGCAATAGTTCAATCGCCAATTCCTCATCCGACCGTGTCACCGGAACCCGCAACACCGCGTTCCAACCACCCTGCACGCCCAGGCGCTGACAGGCCTTCTGCGCCGCCAGTTGCCGATCAAGCTCGGCCAGATTCGCCTTTATCCGCTCCCGCAATTGGGGTTGAATGGTTTTCCTTTGCTCCAGCAGCGTCGGCGTCGCCCATTGCACCGGCGCATTCATCGAAAGATACGTATCCGCAATGACGTCCAGCCGCCCCAGCGCCTCGGCAGCTTCAGCCGGCGGCCCGCTCGTCACCAACCACGCAACTTTCATCTGTGGCAACGCCGCAATCTTCGACAGCCCGCTGAGCGTAAACGTCAGCACTTCGCGATTTCCGGCAAAGCTTGCATACATCGTGCTGCCGAGGCGGTAGTCGAGGAACACCTCATCCGCAATCACCGCTACCTGATGCTCTCGACAAAACGAATTCAACATCTCTACTTCCCCAGCCTGGACGTACGATCCAGTCGGATTATTGGGATGCACCACCACTACGCCCCGCGTCCGCGCCGTCACCATTTTCTCCATGGATGGAAAATCCATTTGCCATCCATGGTCGTAGATCAGCTCATAGGGCATCAACCTTACGTCCTCGAAATCCGCGAGAAACTCAAACAGCGGATAACTTGGCTTCGGCACCAGCAACTCATCGCCTGCGTCGCACAGCAACCGAAACACAAACGAATAGGCTTCGCTGGTACTCGTAGTGAGAACGATCTGCTCCGCATCCAGAGGGGAAACGTTATGTTCCTCGCGGTAGTATCCCGCCACGGCCGCTCGCGCCTGGCGCAGCCCCTTCGACTGCGGATCGTAATCGAGCGAGCACGGCGACGCCAGCGCCCCCAGAATCGTCTGCTCTTCATAATGCAGCCAGACTCGCGTGGGGTTCGAAACCGTGAGATCGAGAACTTTCGCTCCACGTGCGCGCACCTCGTCCAGCGCCTGCGTAAACCGGTTCCGCGCCAGCTCCCAGTCGGTGCGCTCAGAAAACATGTATGGATTCTATGCGATCGGGTGGGAAAAACTGCCGGGTGAGTGACACGAACGCTCCACGAGGTCGCTTCCAGATCGTGCCCCAAGCGCAGGAAGCGCGGCGCGCCCGAAGACAGCCCGGCGTTTCCTGCCCCGGGCAAGCCGAAAAAAATGGAGCAGGGTCCCGGAGGCCAGCCTGCAGCTGGAACGAGGGGTTAGCGTGGTACTACCCTCGCGGACTGCGAAACATGTTCTTCAAGTATTCCGGAGGCACTCCGCGGCTCAGGTCATTCTGCACGCCGCGTCTTTCCAGGCTGGGCCAGTCACGAATCCCGACGGCGGGACACATCAAACCCTTCGCGTCGGACCGCAGCAACTGCCGCAACGTCTGCACTCCATAAAACAAACCCTGGCCGGTGTTGGCCGCCACGATCAGATGCGACCGGTCGGAAAAGAGCAGATACCCATCCTGGCCCACCACGTCGTCGGCTCTGAGTCCGTTCCGCGCCAGGAACCGCCGCACTCGCGCGTCCTGCAATCGAGCCAGTACAATCGCGCCGCCCTCCGCCTTGCCCGCGGCCTTCATGCCCAGAATGTCAAGTTTTAACCCGGACTGATCGGCCACCTCTTCGGCCAGCGTTTCCGCGGCAATTCGATCCTCGGACTGATGACCGAGCTGCACGAAAATCTTGGTCCGCCGCCTGACTTGAAACCCGCCGTCGCGTTGCTGCACTTCCTTAGGGGCCGGAACCAGCTTCAACTGCGGCCCGCCATCGGAATCCAGCGCGCAGAGCGCCGAAGTACAAACCGCCACAGCAGCAAGAAGCCACAACCATCGCTTATTCATTCCGAATCCTTGACCTCATATCCTACGCCCATATTGTACGCGCAAGCCGCAGGATTGTATGCGCAAGCCGCAGGCGGCCGAACTATGAAAGATACTAATGCGTCGAACAAGAAAATCCCGTCGCAGGCGTATTCCCAAAACCAGAGACTATTTCCCAAACCCTTCTTTATTCACCACATAGGGCATCTTGGTGACATTCCCGCCGTAGTTGCCCTCCAGCACGTCAATCAACCCCTGGGCACACCGTCCCGCCATGCCTTTATCCGGATCGGTCGATAGTCGCGTGATCCGGGCCGCACTGGCGAAGTGCGGCAACAAACGGCAGCGGTCCGCAATCGCCGGGTCGCGCAGCGGAGAATCCTCCGGCAACGGTTCCTTCTCATACACATCCAAGGCAGCTCCCGCAATCCAGTTTTCTCGCAGCGCTCGAGCCAGGGCCGCTTCCTCCACCACCGGCCCCCGCGAAGTATTCACCAGATACGCGGTCGATTTCATCAGCCGCAAATTTTTCTCGTTGAATAAATGAAACGTCGGCGTCGCACTCTCCGCCGCCTGCAGCAGCGGCACATGAACGCTGACAAAGTCCGCGCCCCGCAATGCCTCTTCAAAGGGGACGTATTTGATCCAGGCCTTTTCTTTGGTCAGTCCTGTGGCCTGCCGCAGATCGTTGATCGCTTGAATCGTCGTCACAAACGCCTGATTCTCATATGCCGGGTCATAGCAGAGAACATCCATATCGAAGCCAACGCATTTCTTGATCAAGGCCAGCCCAATGCGCCCAGTCCCAATCACGGCCACGGTCTTGCCGGTAACTTCATCCCCCAAAAACGGTAAATACGGATGCCAGTATCCCCACCGGTTCTCGCGCGTAAGATGCTCCGCCGTCCACATTTTCCGCGCCAGGGTCCCCATCATGAAAAATGCAAATTCCGCCGTCGCTTCTGTCAACACATCGGCGGTGTGTGTGAATGGAATCTTGTAGCGGTTGGCGTCCGCCCGGTTGATGTTGTCAAATCCGACCGCAATTTGCGCCACCACCTTCAGCCTGCCCTTACCC
>Ga0209420_1000263_pt1 | contig 30720 bp, 20 predicted proteins | sample BlaSpr_A8_OM1_O1_FD_187972 | JGI IMG/M metagenome (GOLD analysis project Ga0209420, IMG submission 187972) | Forest soil microbial communities from Thunder Bay, Ontario, Canada - Black Spruce, Ontario site 2_A8_OM1_O1 (SPAdes) (version 2) | ecosystem: Environmental > Terrestrial > Soil > Boreal...
CAGGCGAGCGGCAGCTCCGGCCGCGGCAGCGCGAACAGCTCCACCGCACAGCCGAACTCGAAGGTGCACAGCCGATCGTAGGCGACCGCCACTACCTTATGCGACATGGCGCAATCTTAACGCATACTGGCATTTACGCCACTGGGCACCCGGCGCAGCGGCCCGCACAATGGCCGCTCTTCACTCACGCCAGGAAATCCGCATGTCCAGCCGTGTCAGCCAGGTGCCCGCCGCCGACAGCGCCGACGCCCTACGCCATTTCGAGTCCGCGCTCAGCTTCGAGACCGACTGCTCCGACGTACACGATGCGCTGTCGCGCGGGAGCGACTTCGTCCTGATCGACGTGCGCAGCGGTGAGCTCTACGCGCGCGGCCACGTGCCCGGCTCCGTCAACATCCCGTACGCCAAGATCATCGCCTCGCGCATGGCGCACTATGCGCCGGGGACGCTGTTCGTCGTCTACTGCGCAGGTGCGCATTGCAACGGGGCGCAACGCGGCGCGATACGCCTGGCGCGGCTCGCACTGCCGGTGAAGGTGATGATCGGCGGCATGAGCGGTTGGCTCGCTGAGGGATTTCGCGTCGAGCAGGCGCCGGCCCAACTGGCGAGCGCGCCGGACTAGCTCCCGGCGAGCGGCTGCGCGGGCGGCGCCGTGGCATGATAGGCGCATGAGTATCGCGCAGAAGATCGCCGCGACGGTGCTGATCGTGCTGCTGCTCGCGGCCGGCTACGGACTTTGGGCGACGAATGATCAGTCGGCCGCCCCGGTGCAAAGGGGCGGCGCAACGTCCGTCGTGGCCGGCGCCAACGCGATGCCGGTCATCGATGAGCGCACGCTGCTCACCGCACGCAGCCTGGCCCGCTACGCCGACACTGCCGAGGAGCGCGCCTTCGCGCAGTCGGCGATACAGACCGCCGATCATGAGCTCGATCTGGCCTTCGCCGCCGCGCTGCACCACCTGGAGACCCATCCGGCGCCCTTGAGTCCCGAGGCGACCAAGATTCAGGAGCGCCTGGATGCGGCACAGAAAGCGCTCGCGGCGGACGCAGAGAACCTGAAGCAGACGATCGCGCAGCTCGCGCCGGCCAAGGATGCCGACAAGCCCGCCGTCCAGGATCGCATCGATCTGGCCGGTTCGCAGGTGGAGCTCGATCAGGACGAGGTGCAGGAGGCCAATGAAGCTTTGCTGCGGGCCGGCGGCAACAGCCACCAGAAAATCCAGACGATGCAGCAGGAGCACGAAGCCGCCGAGCACGCCGACAGCAGCGCCGCGCCCGCCGCTGCCGAGGGTACGCTCAGCACGCTCAAAGGCATGGTCGGGCAGCTGCGGCAGTGGCTGGCACTGCGCAAAAAGCAGCGCTGGCTCAACTGGGCGCGCCAGCAGGCCAGCACGAGCGCCGAGGCGCTGGCCGTGGAACGCAAGCAGATCGCAGCCCAGCTCGAAGCGAGCAAGGCACTGCTGCCTGAGTACACGGCCCACCCGCATGCGAACGAGCGCGCCGCGCCGACCGTACCCGCCGGTGCTGCCGCCCCGCCGCCGGCCGGCGCTGCGCCGGCGCAGACGGGCGCGCCTCCGGCCACGCTGTTGGACCTCATGCGCCAGATTGCCGCCGAGCAGCGCCGTCTCACGCTGCGCGATGAGAGGATCGGTGCGCGCGAGCATCTCGCCGACATCTACGGTCAGTGGAACGCTGCGGTCGAAACGCAGGCCCGCACCGAGCTGCACTCCTGCCTCGCCGGGGCCGCCATTGTCATCGTGGCGCTCCTGATCCTGTTGTTCATCGACAGCTGGCTGGAGCGGCTGCTGGGACGCGCGCGCATCGACCGCCGCCAGCTGCAGACCCTGCGCAGCGTGGTGGGCGTCGCGCTGCAGCTGGTCGGCGTCATCATCATTGTTCTGGTGCTGGTGGGAATGCCCGGGCAGCTTGGCACGGTGCTCGGCATCATCGGTGCTGGCCTCACGGTGGCCCTGAAGGATTTCATCGTCGCCTTCATCGGCTGGTTCGTACTCATGGGCAAAAACGGCATGCGCCTGGGCGACTGGGTCGAGATCAACGGCGTCTCCGGGGAAGTGATCGAGCTCAACATGTTCCACACCGTGCTGCTCGAGACCGGCAACTGGACCGATGCCGGCCACCCGACCGGCCGGCGCGTCACCTTCACCAACAGCTTCGCGATCTCGGGTCACTACTTCAACTTCTCGACCTCGGGCCAGTGGCTGTGGGATGAGCTGTCGATCGTGGTGCCCTACGAACGCGATCCGCACGCCATCGCCGATGCGATCCAGAAGGAAGTCACGGCGGCGACCGCCGACGACGCCCGTGACGCCGAACAGGAGTGGAAGCGCGCCTCGCGCGGCCTGCGCGATGCCAAATTCACCGCGCAGCCGGGGATCAGCGTGCGCCCGGCCGCCGGCGGGGTGGAGATCGCGGTGCGCTACGTCACGCGCGCCAGCGAACGGCTGGCACTGCGGGGCAAGCTGTATCAGACGGCCGTCCAGCTGCTCGCAACCCATGCCTGAAGCCAGGAGCGGCCGGGCTGCCGCTCGACATCGGGCGCACGGCGAGAAATGCGGGGCGGAGGAATGTCGCGGCGGCGTTCGCTCGCTGAAGTTGCGCCATCCTGCTTACGCTCTTTCAGGCAAGAGCCCGGCGCTCGCCCCGGGCCTTCTGATCGCGGCCCGCGCCTGCCGGCGCAGGACCTGTAGTAAACTCAACCATCCGGAACAACAGGCTCGCAGTTCTTGTACAAGCCTTAACGATTGTTAAGGCAGGTGGCTGATGGGGTGGGCCATCATCCGTTGGGTGCTTCGGGGGCTGAAGGCGACAGTCTGCGGGCCCTCCCCGGCGCGAGACACCCCGCCTCGCATGGCGCCTGAATCAACCCGACATCCGCAACGCTTTCGCTCAGCTCATGAACGACGAAAACCGCTACCGACATCCTGCCGCCGTAACTGATCCGGACGATGTGACGCCCGCCTGGCGCAAGTCCCTGACCACACGGCGGGTACTGGTCATCGTGGCGGTCGTGCTGGCGCTGGTTGTGCTGGGCTGGCTGCTGACGCCGAAGGCCACGCACGCACCGGCCGGCGGACGCTTCGCCGGAACAGGACCCATGCCGGTGGTGGGCGCCGCCGCCAAGAGCGGCGACATGCCGATCACGCTGATCGGACTGGGTGCTGTGACGCCGCTCGCCACGGTGACGGTTCAGAGCCAGATCAGCGGCCAGATCATGAAAATCGCCTTCAAGGAAGGCCAGAAGGTCAAGGCCGGCGATCCTCTGATTCTGATCGACCCGCGCCCGTACCAGGTGGCGCTCGAGCAGGCCGAGGGTGCACTGACCCGCGACAAGGCGCTGCTCGATAACGCCCACATCGATCTGAACCGCTACCAGACCCTGTGGTCACAGGATTCGATTGCCGAGCAGCAGCTTGCCACGCAGAAGTCACTGGTCGTGCAGGACGAAGGCAACGTAAAGACCGACCAGGCGCAGATCGATGCCGCGAAGCTGAACCTGGTCTATTGCCACATTGCTTCCCCCATCGGCGGCCAGGTCGGCCTGCAGCAGGTGAATGTTGGCAACTACGTGACGCCGGCGGAGCCCAATGGGCTGGTCGTGATCACCCAGATGCAACCGATCACGGTGGTGTTCACGCTGGCGGAGGATGAGATCCCGGCCCTGCTCAAGCAGGTGCATGCCGACAAAACACTCGCGGCGACTGCATGGGACCGTACCAACACCCACCAGCTGGCAACCGGTGCCCTGCAGTCGGTCGACAGTCAGATCGACCCGACCACCGGGACGATCAAGCTCAAGGCGATCTTCGCCAACACCGACCAGGGCCTGTTCCCGCAGCAGTTCGTGAATGTCGTTCTGCTGCTCGATACGCTGCACGGCGCGACCCTCGTTCCGCAGGCCGCGATCCAGCGTGGTGCTCCGGGCACCTACGTCTATGTCGTCGGCGCGGACCAGACCGTGAGTGTGCGCAAAGTGACACTTGGCCCGGGCGATGCCAGCAACGTAACGATCACGCAGGGCATCAAGCCCGGCGAGACCGTGGTCATCGACGGCGCCGACAAGCTCAAGGATGGGGCCAAGGTGTTGCTGCGCCAGAGCACACCGGCGGGCGCCCCGGCGGCAGCGCCCGCGGCGGGTCAGGCCAAGCACTCCGGCCAGGGCGGGCACCGCCACCAGCAGCAGCCGCCGCCGCAGCAGGCCCCAGGCGGCGGATGAGCGCGGCCGCGGACCGGCTTGCCACCCCGGCAGCCGAATGAACCCGTCCCGCATTTTCATCCTGCGGCCGGTCGGCACGTCTTTGCTGATGGTGGCGATCCTGCTGACCGGCATCGTCGCCTACGGCTTTCTGCCGCTGTCCGCGCTGCCTGAGGTCGACTACCCGACCATCCAGGTGCAGACCTTCTATCCGGGTGCGAGCCCGGAGGTGATGACCTCCTCGGTCACGGCTCCTCTCGAGGTTCAGTTCGGGCAGATGCCGGGACTCAACCAGATGTCATCGACGAGCTCGGGCGGCTCATCGGTCATCACGCTGCAGTTCAGCCTGAATCTGAGTCTGGATATCGCCGAACAGGAGGTCCAGGCAGCGATCAATGCCGCCGGGAACCTGTTGCCTTCCGACCTGCCGGCGCCGCCGATCTACGCCAAGGTGAATCCGGCGGATGCGCCCATCATCACCCTTGGGCTGATTTCCAAGACACTGCCGCTGACGACGCTCGAGGACCTGGCCGATACCCGGCTCGCGCAGAAGATCTCGCAGATCGAGGGGGTGGGCCTGGTGAGCGTCAGCGGCGGCCAGCGGCCGGCCGTGCGGGTCATCGCCAACGTGCGGGCGCTGGCCGCGTACGGACTCAACATCGATGACCTGCGCACCACCATCAGCAACGCCAACGTCAACTCGCCGAAGGGCACGCTCGATGGGCCGGCGCGCTCGTGGACCTTGAACGCCAACGACCAGATTCAAAGTCCGGACGCGTACGAGAGCATCATCGTCGCCTACAAGAACGGCAACCCGGTGCGGCTGTCCGATGTCGCCGAGGTGGTCGGCGGCGCCGAGAATGTGTACCTGGCGGGCTGGGTGAACAACACCCCCGGCATCATCCTCAATGTCCAGCGCCAGCCGGGCGCCAACGTGATCCAGGTCGTGAACCGGATCAAGAAGCTGCTGCCGCAGTTGTCCGATTCGCTGCCCTCCGCGGTCGAGGTGTCAATCCTCACCGACCGCACCAACACCATCCGCGCCTCCGTGCACGATGTGGAGTTCGAGCTGTCGCTGGCCGTGGTCCTGGTGGTGCTGGTGATCTTCCTGTTCCTGCGCAGCATCCCGGCGACGTTCATCCCAAGCCTGTCGGTGCCGCTGTCGCTGGTCGGAACGCTGGCGGTCATGTACCTGCTCGGCTACAGCCTGAACAACCTGTCGCTGATGGCCCTCACCATCGCCACCGGCTTCGTGGTCGACGATGCGATCGTCATGATCGAAAACATCTCGCGCTACATCGAGGAGGGCATGAAGCCGCTGGAAGCGGCGCTGAGGGGTGCCGGCGAGATCGGCTTCACCATCGTCTCCCTCACCGTGTCGCTGATCGCGGTGCTGATCCCGCTGCTGTTCATGGGCGATGTGGTGGGCCGGCTGTTCCACGAGTTCGCGATCACCCTTTCGGTGACCATCGTGATCTCGGCGGTGGTATCGCTGACGCTCGTGCCGATGCTATGCGCAAAGCTGCTGCGTCACCGTCCGGAAGCCGAGGAATCCGGCATCGCACGCTGGGCCAATGCGAAGTTCCAGGCGCTCATCGACCGCTACGGCCAGGCCCTCAAGTGGGTGCTCGACCGGCAGCCGCTGACACTGGCGGTGGCCATCGCAACGCTGCTGGTGACCATCCTCCTGTACGTATTCATCCCCAAGGGATTCTTTCCGGTGCAGGACACCGGCGTCATACAGGCGATCACCGAGGCGCCGCAGTCGGTCTCCTACGGCGACATGGCGCGCCGGCAGGCCGCTCTGGCGCAGGCGATCCTCAAGGACGCCGACGTGGTGAGCCTGTCCTCCTTCATCGGAGTGGATGGCACCAACATCACACTCAACAGCGGCCGCATGCTGATCAATCTTAAGCCGGTCGACGAGCGCTCGGATTCGGCCAGCCAGATCATCCACCGCCTGCAGCGCGAGACCACCGACATCCCCGGCATCTCGCTGTACATGCAGCCGGTGCAGGACCTCTCGATCGACGACACCGTCAGCCGCACGCAGTACCAGTTCGTGCTCGAGGACGCCAACCCGACCGAATTCAACACCTGGGTGCCCAAGCTCGTCGACCGGCTGCAACAGGTGGCGCAGATCGAGGACGTCGCCAGCGACCAGGAAAACCAGGGTCTGTCGGCGTTCCTGACCATCGACCGCGATACCGCCGGTCGCTTCGGCATCACTCCGGCAACGGTCGACAACGCGCTCTACGATGCCTTCGGGCAGCGCATCGTTTCGACCATATTCACGCAGTCGAACCAGTACCGCGTGATCCTGCAGGCCGACAGCTCGCTGATGGCCTCGCTCGACTCGCTCGGCACCATCTACCTGCCCTCGGCGACGGCGGTGGGCGGGCAGGTACCGCTGTCGGCGCTGGTGAAAGTGTCGACGCGCACCGCACCCCTGTCGATCGACCATCTCGGCCAGTTCCCCTCCACCACCATCTCGTTCAACCTGGCGCAGGGCGCAGCTCTCGGCGATGCGGTCGACGCCATCCGCAAGGCGGAAGTCGACATCAAGATGCCCGACAGCGTGATGACCACCTTCCAGGGGGCGGCGCTCGCCTTCCAGGCGACGCTCGGCAACGAGCTGTTCCTCATCCTCGCGGCCATCATCACCGTCTACATCGTGCTGGGTGTGCTGTATGAGAGCTTCATCCACCCGATCACCATCCTCTCGACGCTGCCCTCGGCAGGCGTCGGCGCGCTGCTCGCGCTTCTGATTGCGGGCAGCGATCTTGGCGTGATCGGCATCATCGGCATCATTCTGCTGATCGGCATCGTCAAGAAGAACGCGATCATGATGATCGACTTTGCGCTGGTCGCCGAGCGCGAGCAGGGCATGAAGCCGCGCGATGCGATCTACCACGCCTCGCTGCTGCGCTTCCGGCCGATCCTCATGACCACCATGGCGGCCCTGCTTGGCGCGCTGCCGCTGATGCTCGGCACCGGCACCGGCAAGGAGCTGCGCCATCCGCTCGGCATCACGATCGTCGGCGGCCTGATCTTGAGCCAGCTGCTGACGCTGTTCACCACGCCGGTGATCTATCTGTACTTCGACCGCCTGGAGCGGCGCGTGGCCAGCTGGGGAGAGGCGCCCGCAGCCACCGGGTCGCCGGCCGAATGAGTCCGTCCGAGCCCTTCATCCGCCGCCCGGTGGCCACCACGCTGCTGACGGTGGGGATCGCGCTGGCCGGCTGCATCGCCTACTTCAAGCTGCCCGTCGCCCCCCTGCCGCAGGTGGATTTCCCGACCATCTCCGTGTCCGCCACGATGGCAGGTGCGAGCCCTGACGTGATGGCGGCGACCGTGGCGACGCCGCTGGAGCGCCACCTCGGGCAGATCGCGGACGTGACCGAGATGACCTCCTCGAGTTCCACCGGAGCTTCGCGCATCACGCTGCAGTTCGGCCTCGACCGCGACATCGACGGCGCCGCACGCGATGTCGAGGCCGCGATCAACGCCGCGCGCGCGGATCTGCCGACGGCGCTGCGCAGCAACCCCACCTACCGCAAGGTAAATCCGGCCGATGCGCCGGTGCTGATCCTGACGCTCACCTCCCAGACGCTGACCGCCGGCCAGCTGTACGACGCCGCCGAGACCATCCTGTCGCAGAAGCTCTCGCAGGTGAGCGGCGTCGGCCAGGTGACCGTGGGCGGCAGCTCCCTGCCGGCCGTGCGTGTCGAGCTCAATCCGACCGCGCTGTTCAAGTACGGCATCGGGCTCGAGGATGTGCGCGCAGCCCTCGCCGCCGCCAACGCCAACACGCCCAAGGGCTCGATCGACGTCGGTGGCCGACGCTACCAGCTCTACACCAACGACCAGGCGAGCAAGGCGGCCGAATATCGCAGCATGGTGATTGCCTACCGCAACGGCGCTGCGGTGCGGCTGGCGGATGTCGGCGAGGTGCTCGACTCGGTCGAGAACGTGCGCAACCTCGGTCTGGCCAACGGTCAGCCTGCGGTGCTGGTCATTCTCTACCGCCAGCCCGGCGCCAACATCATCGACACCGTCGACCGCGTGAAAGCGCTGATCCCGGCCCTGAAGGCCTCGATTCCGACCGACATCGACATCAAGGTCGGCATGGACCGCACCACCACCATCAGAAGCTCCCTGAAGGATGTCGAGCGCACGCTTTTGATCGCGATCGGGCTGGTGATCCTGGTGGTGTTCCTGTTCCTGCGCAACCTGTGGGCCACGGCGGTGCCCGCCGTGGCGGTGCCGATCTCTCTCGCCGGCACGTTTGCCGCGATGTACCTGCTCGGCTACAGCCTGGACAACCTCTCGCTCATGGCGCTGATCATCGCCACCGGCTTCGTGGTCGATGACGCCATCGTGGTGCTGGAGAACATCACCCGCCACATGGAGGCGGGCATGACACGCTTCGAGGCCGCGATCCTCGGCGCCCGCGAGGTCGGCTTCACCGTGCTGTCGATGAGCCTGTCGCTGGTGGCCGTGTTCATTCCCATCCTGCTGATGGGCGGGATCGTCGGCCGGCTGTTCCGCGAATTCTCGATCACCCTCTCGGTGGCGGTGCTGGTGTCGCTGCTGGTGTCGCTGACCACCACGCCAATGATGTGCTCGCGGCTGATCCACCACACCGATCCTGCCAAGCAGGGTGCGCTGTTCCGCGAGAGCGAGCGGGTGTTCGAGGCGATGCTGCACGCCTACGAGCGCTCGCTGCACTGGGCACTGCGCAACCGCGGCATGATAACGGTGCTGTTGGTCCTCACCGTGGCATTCAACATTTACCTCTACATCGTGATCCCCAAGGGCTTCTTCCCGCAGCAAGATACCGGGCGACTGACGGGCGGCATCCAGGCCGACCAGGCGATCTCGTTTCAGGCGATGTCGGGCAAGCTCGTGCAGTTCATGCAGATCGTGAAGAAGGATCCGGACGTCGATACGGTCGTCGGCTTCACCGGTGGCGGCTCCGGGGGCGGCGGCCAAACCAACAGCGGCTTCGTGTTCGTTTCCCTCAAGCCCAAGCCCGGGCGCAAGATCTCCTCCGATCAGGTCATCGCGCGACTGCGGCCCAAGCTCAACCAGGTGGCCGGGGCGCGCCTGTTCCTGCAGTCGGTGCAGGACATCCGCGTCGGCGGCCGCCAGAGCAACGCCCAGTACCAGTACACCCTGCAGGCCGACAGTGTCACGGACATCTACAAGTGGGCGCCGCGGCTGACGGATGCACTGCAACGCTCGCCGGTACTCACCGACGTGAACTCCGACCAGCAGCAGAACGGACTTGAGATCCAGCTCACCATCGACCGTGACACCGCCTCGCGGCTGCAGCTGAACCCGGCCTCCATCGACAACACCCTCTACGATGCCTTCGGCCAGCGCGACGTGTCGACCATCTACAACGCACTCAACCAGTACCACGTGGTGATGGAGGTGGCGCCGGAGTACTGGCAGAGCCCCGATACGCTGAAGAGCCTCTGGATCAGCACCGCCGGTGGCACGGTCAGCGGCACCCAGTCCACCAACGCCGTCGCAGGCACCGTGACTTCAAGCCAGGCCGCCGCCAACAGCACCGCCGCGGCGATCGCCGCGGATACCGCCCGCAATCAGGCCACCAATGCGCTGGCCAATTCCGGGCGCGGCGCGGTCTCGACCGGCGCGGCCGACAGTACCGCGGTCGAGCAGATGGTGCCGCTGGCCGCCTTCAGCAAGTATGCCCCGGGCAACACCCCGCTCGCCGTCAACCACCAGGGAACCTTCGTCGCGGCGACGATCTCCTACAACGTGGCGCCGAATGCGTCCCTGAGCGATGCCACCGCCGCGATCAACAAAGCAATCAACGAGATCGGCATGCCGGCGACGATTCACGGCAGCTCGCAGGGAACCGCGCACACCTTCGAGGAATCCCTGAGCAACGAGCCGGTGCTGATCCTGTCGGCGCTCGCCGCGGTCTACATCGTGCTCGGGGTGCTGTACGAAAGCTACATACACCCGATCACGATCCTCTCCACGCTGCCCTCGGCCGGAGTCGGCGCGCTGCTCGCGCTGCTGCTGTTTGGACAGGAGTTCAGCATCATCGCCCTGATCGGCGTGATCCTGCTCATCGGCATCGTCAAGAAGAACGCCATCATGATGATCGACTTCGCCCTCGATGCGGAGCGCGAGGGCCGCGATCCTGAAACCGCTATCTTCCGGGCGGCGACCCTGCGCTTCCGCCCGATCATGATGACCACCATGGCGGCGATGCTGGGTGCCGTGCCACTCGCCTTCCCCACCCTGTTCGGCAGTGGCGACGGCGCGGAGATGCGCCGGCCGCTCGGTATCTCGATCGTCGGCGGCCTGATCGTCAGCCAGATGCTGACGCTCTACACCACCCCGGTGATGTATCTGTACCTCGATCGCTTCGGCAAGTGGTGCAGCCGCACCTGGGCGCGGCTCTACCCGGACGCCCCGCACAGTGAGCCGGGTGCACCCACTGCACCGGCGCAGGTCTGAATATGATTGCAAGAACCCTTGTCTTCCTTGGCGCCGTTGCCCTCACCGCCTGCGCCGTCGGGCCCAACTACCACCGGCCCGCGGCCCCCGTTCCGCAGACTTTCAAGGAGGCGCAGGGCTGGAAGCCGGCCGAGCCGCGCGATGCGGCCAGCGGCACCGCCTGGTGGTCGGTTTACGACGATTCGACGCTCGATGAGCTCGAGAAGCAGATCGATGTGTCGAACCAGACGCTCAAGAGCTCCGAGGCGGCGTGGCGCCAGGCGATCGCGCTCGTCAGCCAGGCGCGCGCAGGACTGTTCCCCACGGTCGGCGTGGACGCCACCGCGCAGCGCTCACGCGGGACGGCGATCGAAACGAGCAGCGGCACGACCACCCTCACCACGGGCCTCGCCACCTCACAGGCCGCGCACCCGGTCAACGAGTTCAACCTCGCGGGAACCGCCAGCTGGGACCTGGACATCTGGGGCAAGATCCGCCGCACCATCGAGGGCGATGTGGCCAGCGCTCAGGCCAGCGAAGCGGACCTGGCGGCCGCGCGGCTGTCCCTGCAGGGAATGCTGGCGAGTGACTACCTTCAGCTGCGGGTCGCGGACGAGCAGCGGCACTTGCTCGATGAGACGGTCGAGGCTTACAAGCGCGCGCTTGAGATCACCCAGAACCAGTACAGCGCCGGGATCGTGGCCAAGACCGATGTGATCACCGCGGAAACGCAACTCGAGGGCGCCCAGAGCCAGGCGATCAACATCGGCGTCACCCGCGCAACGCTCGAGCATGCCATTGCGGTACTCATCGGCAAGCCGCCGGCGGACTTCACGCTGGCGCCGGCCACCTTGGGTTCCGCAGTTCCTGTGGCCCCCGCCGGCGTGCCCTCGAGCCTGCTCGAGCGGCGCCCGGACATCGCCGCGGCCGAGCGCCAGATGAAGGCCGCGAATGCGCAGATCGGGGTCGCGGTGGCCGCCTATTTCCCGGACCTGACGCTCAATGGCTCCTACGGGTTTGCGAGCAACGTCGTCTCGCACCTGGTCAGTTCGCCGAACAGTCTGTGGTCGGTCGGCGCCACTGCCAGCGACACGCTCTTGGATTTCGGGGCACGCTCAGCCCAGGTGCGTGAGGCGCGCGCCGCCTACGATGCGGCGGTGGCCAACTACCGCCAGACCGTGCTTAGCGCGTTCCAGCAGGTCGAGGACGAGCTGGCGACGCTTCGCATCCTCGAACAGCAGGTCCAGGTTCAGGAGCAGGCGGTCAAATCGGCAAATCTCGCCGCTCAACTAACGCTCAACCAGTACAAGGCCGGCACGGTCGCCTACACCTCCGTAGTGACTGCCCAGACGATTGCGCTCGGGGATGCGGTGACGCTCCTCACCCTGCGCCAGACCCGCCTCACTGCCAGCGTCACGCTGATCCAGGCGCTGGGGGGCGGCTGGGACGCCGCATCGCTGGGCACCTCTGAGGGCACGGCGGCGAAGCTGGCCTCGCAGGAAGCCGCACAAGGCCACTAGCGCAGACCTGCCGGCCTTCCGCGCCGCTTGCGCTGCTCACTTCGCTCACTCCCGGCGCGTTGACGCCGAAATGGCCGCCCTCTATGATGCGAATGAGAATGATTCTCATTACGACAATAATCATGAGACACGAAGACCGGCCGCCGTTCCCCTGCGCCAGCCGCGTGGCGGCAGCACTCGGACTCGGCGCGCTGTTGTGCCTCACGGCGGGGGGGCCGGCGCATGCCGACGGCGCACCGTCCGACAACACCCTGAGCACGGTGGTCATCGAGGCCACCTCCACGGCAGGCCCTGCGGTCTCCCCCACCGGGGCCAACCAGTACTCGGCGAGCGCGGAAGACATCGCGGCCGGACCCAAGGGCAGCACCGCGCCCCTGACCGACGTGCTCGCGCAGATGCCCGGCGTTGCAATCGACCAGAACCAGCAGATCCATATCCGCAATAACGAGGGGCCGCAGTTTCAGTACCAGATCAACGGCGTACTGATCCCGCTGGACATCAACACCAACCCGCCGTTTTTGAGCATGATCAACCCGATGTTCATCAAGCGGCTCGACCTGCTCGATGGCGTGCTGCCTTCGCGCTACAGCTATGCCACCGGCGGCGTCGTGAGCATCCAGACCAAGGATGGGTGCGAGCAGCCGCAGTTCGGCGATGTGAGCCTGCTGGGCGGGCAGCGCGACACGCTGCAGCCGAGTTTCGAGTTCGCAAGCTGCCATGCCGGCCTGGGCAGCTACGTGAGCGGCCTCTACCAGCAAAGCAACACCGCCTTCAGCTCCGCCACCCCCGGACCCACTCCGATCCACGATTTCACCCAGCAGGGGCAGCTGTTCGGTTTCTTTTCCCTGCCCCTCACGGCGACCGACACGCTGAGCCTGCTGGTCTCGGGCGCGCGCAGCAACAACCAGCTGCCGAACGTGCCGGGACTCTCGCCGGAATACGACCTTGTGGGCGTTCCGGTGCCACCAAACTCCGCGGTCATTGGCTCGAACCTCGACTTCACCGATGCACTCGCAGTACTTGCGCTGAACGGTTCCCTTGCCAGCAACGTCTCCTACCAGATCGCGTACAGCCAGCATGTAATCTCGCAGAGATTCCAGCCCGACCCGGTCGGGGAGCTGATCTACCAGGGTGTCGCGTCCACCGCGAGCCACGTCGATCACGACTACACCCTCCAGGGCGACTTAAGCTTTGCGCTGAGCGCGCACACACTCGGCACCGGCTTCTATACAGGTCAGTATCGAGTCAGCGCCAACGATTCCTCGCTGGTGTTTCCAGCCGATCCCGACGGCAATCAGCTGAGCGATGTACCCCGGACGGTGATCAACAATGACCATGCCAACAACATCATCGCCGGGATCTATGTCAGCGACCTGTGGCGCATTTCCCAGAGCCTGAGCGCCTCGATGGGGGTGCGCTGGGACAGCTTAAGCGGCTTCACCTCGGCTCATCAGCTCGATCCCTCCCTCAACCTCGTCTACCGCGCCGATGCCGACACGACCTTTCATACCGGCTTGGTGCGCTACTTCCAGGTTCCCTCGCTGCTGGGCATCTCCCCCACCGCCCAAACCGCCTTTCAGGGCACCACCGCCCAGGGTCCACCGGGCACCCCGGTGCCGGTTCCGGAAGATGACCGCGAGTGGGACGGCGGCGTCGTGCGCCAGATCACCGGAAACCTCACCGTCTCGCTGGATGCGTTCTACGAGTGGACCATGCACTACCTGGATACCGGCCAGTTCGGAGTCGTGCCGATCTTCGCCCCCTTCAACTACAACCAGGGTCACATCTGGGGCAGCGAACTTGCGATCCGCTATCACACCGACCCCTTCACCGCTTACGCCAACCTCACCGTGGGCAGGAACTGGCAGAAAGGGGTGGACACCGGGCAATTCAATTTTGACCCGGACGAGCTCGCCTACATCAACAGCCACGCGATCGTGCTCGATCACCAGCCGCTCTACGGCGCCTCAGCGGGGGCCAGCTGGCGCATCGGCTCCTACACTCTGGGCGCCGATGGCCTCTACAGCAGCGGGCTGCGTGGCGGATTCGCCGACCTCGAGCATCTGCCGCAGGTGGTGCAGTTCGACTTAAGCGCCGAGCGCTCATTGCGCATCCCGGGCGTTGGGGTGCTCACCAACCGGCTAGCTGTGCTGAACGTCATGGATCGCATCAACCTCATCCGCCCCGCCGAAGGCATCGGGATCTTCCAGTCAGCCTACGGGCCGCGGCGCACGCTCTACGACACGATCACGCTGCACTTCTAGGCGGGGGCCCAGCCGTAACGTCGGCGAACACGAACCCGCCGCGCTCGACTACGGCGCCGACGGCGACGCAAATCGGCGCTGAGAACATCGGTCCCGCCGAGACGACGGTGTGAAACTCACCGTTCTCGCCGCACGGATCGACATCGGCAGGCAGCTCCTCCAGCAGCCTCTGATCGAAGCGCCGCCCGGCAAACTCGCGCCCGAGACGGCGCGGATCCACGCACACCAGGTGCGCCACCACCCCGCTGTCGATCATGGTGCGCGCCAGAGCCCTCGTGTCGCGCCGCCAGAGCGGAAAGATCCCGGTCAGCCCGGCTTGCGCCAGCTGCTTTTCCCGATAGGCGCGGATGTCTTCAAGATAAAGGTCGCCGAACACGATGTGCGTGACGCCCTGCTCCCTGATGCGCGCGCAGGCGAGCGCCATGCGCTGCTGGTAGATCTCGTTGCTGCAGGGGTCCGGCAGCATCACCTTGAGCGCCGGCAGGCTCAGGGCTGCGATCTGCTGGTCCAACACCTGTTCGCGCACGCCGTGCATGGCCACCCGCTGGTACGCCTCGTTGAGGGTGGTCAGCACACCGACGACTTCAGCCAGAGCGAGACGCCGCGCCTCGTACAGCGCAAACGCGCTGTCCTTACCGGAACTCCAGGAGACAAAGGCCTTCGGGGGGCGCGCGCCGGACATAGGACAGTCTGACAAACGATACGGCGTTGAGACAATCCTTTACACCAGCGGTGCCGTACGCGCTTTTTCTCAGCGCCGCCGGCCTGCTAGCATCTGACTTTCCATCACAGGAGTCACCGCCGTGGCGTTAGCATCGAAGATGACGACTCTGCTCTGCCTTGCCCTCGTCTCAGCAACCCTGGGGACGGCCGTCGAAGCCCAGGAGCATGAGCGTCCCATGGCACGCCCGCCCGCTCACGGTGAGCCGCACCCGGGTCCTCACAACTATCAGCGTGTGGCAGAGCCTGCCGGATGGGACAAACGGCCTGCGACGGTTGACCGGGTCGCCTACCAGCACAATTTCCAGGCCGCACGCACCTACCACATCGGCGTCTACCGTCGTCCGCCGGGCTGGGTCCCGCACCGCTGGGGGTACGGGCAGATCCTGCCCCGCGCGTACTGGGCCGCGCCCTTCATCCTGGCCGACTACTGGCTGTTTGCCCTGGAGGTACCGCCGGCCGGCTACGAGTGGGTGCGCGACGACACCGATGCGATCCTGGTGAATATCTCGACCGGGGAGATCCTGCAGGTCGAGTACGGCGTGTTCGCGTAAGCGTAAGAGCGCTGCTGACCGGGCACTAGCACAAGGTGACGCACCCCGGGGGGCGTCACCGTGTGCGACCGCAATGAGGCGGCAGGCTCACGGCTGCGCCAGCGTGGCATCGACGATGCTTTGCGCCTCCGTGAGAATCGCCTGCAGGTGGGCGCTGCTGCGGAAGCTCTCCGCGTAGATCTTGTAGATGGCTTCCGTCCCGGACGGTCGTGCCGCGAACCAGCCGCTGGCCGTCACGGCCTTGATGCCGCCGATCGGTGCGTCGTTTCCAGGCGCGCGGTCTAGTATCTGCTCGATCCGTTCACCGGCCAGTTCGCTTGCACGCAATTGCTCAGGTGACAGCTTCTGCAGCTTCGCCTTCTGCGCCGGTGTGGCCGCCGCCTCGACGCGCTCCATGAAGGGTTCGCCCAGTTCGCCGGTGAGTGCGCGGTACAGCTCGCCCGGATCCCTGCCGCTCGCGGCGGTGACTTCGGCCGATAGCAACGCCGCTGCCAAGCCGTCCTTGTCCGTGGTCCATGTCGAGCCGTCGCGGCGCAGCAGCGTCGCTCCCGCGCTCTCTTCGCAGCCAAAGCCGAGGGAGCCATCGCACAGACCCGCGACGAACCACTTGAAGCCGACCGGTACTTCGTAGACCGCCCGCCCGAGCCGCTTCGCCACGCGGTCGATCAGCGCGGTGGTGACGAGGGTCTTGCCGATGGCGGCTCGCGTATTCCATTCGCGCCGATGCGTGAACAGATAGTCAGCCAGCACCGCCAGGTAGCAGTTCGGCGCCAGCAATCCGCCAGAGCGGGTGACGATGCCGTGCCGGTCGTGGTCGGTGTCGCAGCCGAAGGCAACGTCGAACTCCTCCCGCAGGCCGATCAATCGCTGCATGGCGTAGCTCGAGGACGGGTCCATGCGGATCCGGCCGTCCCAGTCGGCGGTCATGAAGGCAAATTGAGGATCGACCTCCTCGCTCACCACCGTCAGATCGAGCGAGTAGCGCTCGGCGATCCGCGCCCAATAGTGCACACCGGCGCCGCCGAGCGGATCGGCCGCCATGTGGATCCCGGCGCTGCGAATCGCATCCATGTCGATCACGTTGCCGAGATCGGCGACATAGCTGCCGAGGAAGTCGTGCTCGCGGGTCACAGAGGCCCGTCGCGCCCGTGAAAACGGCATGCGCTGAACACCCTTCAGGTGCGCCTCGAGCAGGGCGTTGGCGCGATTCTGCACCCATCCGGTGATCTCGGCGCCGGCGGGGCCACCGTCGGGCGGGTTGTACTTGAAGCCGCCGTTGTCAGGAGGGTTGTGCGAGGGGGTGACGACGATGCCATCGGCCAGCCCGGAGCGGCGGCCCCGGTTGAACGTTAGAATGGCCTGCGAGATCGCCGGCGTGGGCGTGAATTCCCCACCTGCCGCGATGCGTGTCTCGACCGAGTTCGCCGCGAGGACTTCGAGCGCCGTCTCGAATGCCGGCTGTGACAATGCGTGCGTGTCGATGCCGAGAAACAGCGGTCCGTCGATATCCTGCCCGGCGCGGTACTCGCAGATCGCCTGAGTGGTCGCGAGGATGTGCCATTCGTTGAAGCTGCGCTCGAACGAGCTACCGCGATGACCGGAGGTGCCAAACGCCACACGCTGCGCCGGCACGGCAGGATCCGGCCTGAGTTGCGCGTAAGCGCTCAGCAGCGCCCCGACGTCGACCAGGGCCGACCTCGGCAGCAGTTTTCCGGCGAGCGGGCTGAGTTTCTGGCTCATGGTGCCGGTCACACTCCTTCGAAGGGGTACACGAGTCTACTCCGGCAATACTCCCGAGCGAGCTTCCCGTGCGCTCGAGCTTCGCCGTGCAAAAGTCTGGCGGGTACCGACGGCACGATGGACTTACCTGCACCGTGCATCCGAAAATAACTCACCGCCATGGGCATAACTACGCCGGCGCGGCTGAAAAACCGCTTAAGCCTTGCGGAGCGACACGTGCAGAACGATGCAGCCGAAATCGCCGCTCGCCCCGGTAACCGTGGGCCGGCCATGCACCCTCTGGTGCGCGGCGCAGATCTTGCCGGCACCTTCGTGTTCGCCTTCCAGGGGGCGCTCGCCGCGATTGCCGGGCACCTCGATCTGTTCGGCGAGATGGTGCTCGCCTTTGCAACCGCCTTGGGGGGCGGGGTGATCCGCGATGTGCTCATGGGAGATCTGCCCCCGAGTGCACTGCGAGGCTGGAGCTACCCCTGCACCGCCTTTCTCGCCGGCGCACTGGTCTTTGCGCTCGAACCCTATTTACAGGTGCCGCGCGGGCTGCTCCTGACGCTCGATGCCGGGGGACTTGCGCTGTTTGCGGTGGCCGGTACCGAGAAGGCGCTCGACGCGCGCATCCATCCACTGAGCGCCATTCTGCTCGGCACGATTACCGCGGTCGGCGGCGGCACGCTGCGCGACGTCCTGCTCAACCAGGTACCGGCGATCCTGCGGGTGGATGTCTACGCCACGGCGGCGCTGCTCGGCGCGCTCGTGCTCGTCACGGCGCGCCGGCTCGGAATCTCACGGGTGCCCGCGGCGGGCCTGGGCGGGCTGGCCTGCTTCGTGCTGCGTATGCTCGCCGTCTGGCAGCACTGGCAGTTGCCGACTTCGCTCGCTGCAGCTTAGCTCGCTCGGACAGAAGATTCGATTCTGCACCCATGCCCGACAACTCTGGGTCAGCGATGCGGGGGCCTCAACTGGGACCAGGGGAAGTCATCTGCAGCAGATCCGCCAGATCCTGGGCGGCGACGGGTTTAAGAAGATAGCGCTCGAAGCCTGCCACGCGGGCCAGCTCGCGACCTTCGTGCTCGCGGCTCGTCGTGAGGGCAATCAATCGCAGGTTCTGTGTTTGCGCGTGTGCACGCAACATCTGCGCCAGCGCGTAGCCATTGATGTCCAGCAGATCCACCTCAAGCAGGACCACGACGGGATGGAAGTCGGCCGCGATCGCGAGCGCGGCATGGCCCGAGTAGGCGACGCGGGTTTCCAGCTGACCCGCTGCGTGTAACATGAGCTCAAGCGAATTAGCGGAACCTATGTCGTTGTCGACAATCAGGATGGGTACGGGCGCACAGACAGCCGGGCTCCGACCACGCGCGCGGACTCCGGGGCGCCGGATGTTATTCTCATTCACCGGCCGCGGGCGGCCAGTGCCGGTGTCATCTACCTCCTTGTGCGCTGGGTCCGAGAGGCGCCGGTAGCTTGTTATCTGTCCGTCTCGCATTCCGCGCTCCTGCTGCATCAAGGATGTGACCCCATTGGTCCCGTCGGTACGCCGGGCAGAGCTATCCAAGCCACTTCGCGCGCCGGGAGGACAGTTCCAAGCGCCCGGGCCAGCGCCCGTCCCGGCTCGACGCGAGCCTCCGTCTAGCTACTTTCCTTTGCCGGCCAGCAGCAGAACGCCACCCAGCACGATGGCCCCGACTCCCGCCCATACCGGGATGTTGACGGTCTGCTTATTCTGAACCGACAGCTCGATGGGACCGATCCTGGTGTCGTGTGTGCTCTTGGTATAGGTAAAGCCGCCGTATGCCAGGGCCAAAATCCCGCCCGCAATCAGCGCCAGTGCCAGGAACTTGATTGGAATCATCTCGACACTCCTGCCGTCACTCAATCAGCTCTTACTCCACCGATCGGCGCTCCGTGACGCGGGCGCTGGATCCGGTGCCTAGAGTCCCCTTCGCCCCTGAACAAGGTTGATGATGATCACGATGATCGCGACGACCAGCAGTATGTGAATGAAGCCGCCCAGGGTGTACGAGGACACAAGTCCGAGCACCCACAGCACAATCAGGATAACCGCGATGGTCCACAGCATTTCACTCTCCCAGTATGACCTTGCACAATGAATTCATTTGGCTACGTTCAGGCGCGGCGTCTGCAACAGAGCGCTCGCTGAGCGTCAAACGCTGCGCAAGCCCGAGCGGCCGACCAGCGCGTGATACACGATGAGAACCACGGCGGCGCCAACGATGGCAACGAGCATGCTGTACAGGTTGAGTCCGGTCACGCCGTGCATCCCGAAGACGTGAAAGAGCCAGCCCCCGACAAGTGCTCCGCCGATTCCCAGCAGAATGTCCATGATGACGCCCTCGCCGCTGCGATTGACGAGCTTACTGGCAATGAAGCCAGCGATCAGTCCGAGGACGACCCAAGCGAGAATTGACATCAGAATCTCCAGTTTTGGCGCGGCGCTATCGACACCGCTTAGAAGCGAGACTGCGGTTGCAATCCCTACCGCAGTGTCGATCCAAAGCGCCCGCGGAGTCTGTGCGGCGTCATACATAGTGCGGCGTCGGGACTCGCCGGCAGCCTCACGCGAGTGCTCGATTCGCCGCCGTCTCCTCAGCCCAACCGCATGAGGTACGGACTGCAACCGCGTGGCCGCTCTTCGAGGTTGCCAGGCAGAAAGAAAAAACCCGCCCGGTCTGCACCGAGCGGGTTTCGGGAGTGACCCCTTGCGGGGAACTATCTTGCTGCCGACGGCGGACTGGAGATAATCACCTCGACGCGCCGGTTCTGTTGGCGTCCGGCTGCCGAGTCATTTTCGGCCACCGGAGAACTCTCGCCCCTGCCGTCCGCGGAAAGTCGCGTTGACGCGATGCCCTGAACCGTCAGGTAGGACTTCACCGCATCCGCACGGCGCTGCGACAACCCGAGGTTGTAGTCATCGCTACCGACGTTGTCCGTGTAACCTTCAATGGCAACGGTGCGGGTCGGATAGTTGTTTAAAAAGATAACCAGCTGGTTGAGCTTAGACGTAGCGCCGACCTTCAGATCGGATCTACCGGTTGCAAACAGCACATCGCCCAACGTGAGGACCAGGCCGCGGTCAGTGGGCTTTGCGTTCAACTCATCAAGCTGCCGCTGCAGGTCGGCGGACTGCCGCTGCAGGTCGGCGGACTGTTGCGTGGCGTCGGCAAGTGCAACGCGAGTCGTCGCGAGCTTGCTCGTGCTGGCGTCGGCCTCGCGGGTGCGGGCATCAAGACGCGCCTGGTCGCGCTGCTGGCTCAAACCCGCTCGTTGATCTTCGGCTAAAGCGGTCTTGGCCCGCGCGGTCGCGATGTCGACCTTACGATCGGCCATGTAAACCCGGTACTGCCCCAGCGCCGGATCCGCCTCCGGCTCCTCGGCGGCGCGCACGGCGAGTTCAGCTTCCTTCATTGCGACCGGTGCACGCGTGGCCAGGTCCGGATTGGACTGAAGCTGCGTCAATTTCGCGCGAGCCTCGTCGGCGCCAGACGGCTTGACCGGGCCCGTCGCGCACGCGGCAAGCAGTAATGACGCGACAGCCGCGCCGATAAGGGTCGTACTGCGAGTCGGGACTTTGACGAATATTCTGTTCATGGCTGGCTTCCTGGCTGACTTCCCGGCTCGCGCTGGATCTCTTGATTCAACGTATCGTTGCTGTGGACCATTTCGGCGTTGACTGCAACGGCTTTAGCTTCGGCCGTGTTCGCCGAAGCGAGATCCGCTTCGACGTGACTTTGCTCGGCTAAGCGCTGCGCGCGCGGCATGTCTTTCTCCTCGACTGCGCTGTTGGCGTCCGTGAGTTTCTGGCGGGCCTCGCCAAGTTCCGCTGCGGCGTAGCGCCCGGCGCCAGCTTTCTCAGCGTCGCCAATCGCGGTACGCGCCCCCGTGAGGCTGGCGGTTGGCGGCGGGGGCGTCGATGCGCAGGCGGCAAGGCTCAGGACGGCGGCGATGGCAACCGCTATCGGCAGTCGCGAGTCAGCGCGCCTCTGGGGTGAATCATTCATAACAGTTCTCACAGTGAAGGTGGAGTACCGGCCCGAGTCGGCTGTCCATCGAAGGGACCCGACTATGCGCTGCGGACCCCCCGACGTCGGTGCGTCACCGTACATTCAGGGGAAGACCGCCAGCGCCTCCGCCAGGTGAGCGCCAGGGCTGCCCAGAGCCTCTAACTGGGCCTTATGCGCGCCGCCGCACCGACGACGTTTGGGCGCCCCGGCATGGTAGGGGTCGATTATGGTGGCACCGTGTTAGGGACGCCTCAAACAAGAGGTCGCGATGAGTCCAATTCCCGACGATGATCAGGAAGCAGCAAGACAGGAGCGGACGATCGGCGTCTTGACGGCGCACGCCCCTGCACCGGTGGAACATGTACGCCGTCTCTTCGCGGGCGAATTCGCACGGCTGGGACGAGGTGCCAAAGTACGCGATTTCCTGCATGTGCTCACGACGTCCAACGTTCGCGCCATGCTGCGTGCGATGGACAAAGCGGCGCGGACTAGCTGAGTCCGCGCGGTGTGAAGCCCATGGTGAATCGTCTGCTTGCCGCGCTATCGCGCGCGGAGCGGGGACGACTGCTTGCCAACTGCGACCCGGTGGATCTCGTGATGGGCACCGTTCTGAGCGAGCCTGGCGATCGCGTGGATCAGGTGTACTTCCCCGTCGACAGCTTCGTCTCGCTGTTGATTCCAATCGATGGGCACCCGCATCTGGAAGTGGGGCTTATCGGCAATGAAGGCATGCTCGGGGTTTGCCTGGCACAGGGGCTCGATACTTCGCCGCTGCAGGCCCTGGTGCAGGGCGCCGGGCCGGCGTGGCGGATGAGTGCTGCGGACTTGCGCCGCGAACTCGGGCGCACTCCGAACCTAACACGAGCACTGAATCGCTATGTCTTTGTAATGCTGAACCAGTTTGCCATGGTGGCCGCATGCATTCGGTTCCATAGGGTCGAGGCGCGCCTTGCGCGCTGGCTGCTGATGACCGCTGACCGGGCGCACGCCGATCAGTTTGATATAACGCATGAATTGCTCTCTCAAATGCTTGGTGTACGGCGTGTTGGCGTGACCCGCGCGGCCGGTGCGTTGCGCGAACGCAAGCTGATCCGGTACTACCGGGGGCATGTCACGATTCTGCAGCGCCGCGGACTCGAAGCAACCTCGTGCGCATGCTACGGCGCCGCCACCCGACTGTACGAGAACGTGCTGGGTTAGCTCTGGGGCGAACGGGTGGCGTTCTCCGGCTGTGCTTCACGGCGACGCAAGTTGCCTTGCCACGACGGTAAATGACCGGTCAGGAGTGCTTCTCCTCCCGAGCACGGTGAGGGTCACTTCTGCGCCAATTGACGCTCGCACCGACTTGAAACCAGCTGCGCCGAACGCGCAAGCGCTTGGATGACTTAAGAAAGTGTCGCGCCGCGGACGCTCGGTGCGCTTGCGCACACGCGCGCGCCGGGGAAAGAGTACACTCTAGCGCATTGCAGCACGTACCCCGATGCACTCGCACCATGCAAGCGGCCCCAGGACAAAACCAGATTTTGAACGCGTTGCCACCTGTGGCACAGGAGCGGCTATATCCACACCTGGCGCTGGTCGAGATGCCGCTGGGCAAGGCGCTGTATGAGTCCGGCGACGTGCTGCGCCACATCTACTTTCCCACCGACTCCATCGTCTCCCTCCTTTACGTGCTCAAAGACGGTGCGTCGGCGGAGATCGCCGTGGTCGGAAACGACGGCGCAATCGGGGTTGCGCTTTTCATGGGTGGTGAAACCACCACGAACCGTGCCATCGTGCAAAGCGCTGGCTCCGCGTATCGTCTGAGCGGCGCACGCCTTAAAGAGGAGTTTGGCCGTCACTCGGAGATGCTGCACATACTGCTGCGCTACACCCAGGCGTTAATCACCCAGATGGCCCAGACCGCGGTCTGCAACCGGCACCACTCGGTTGATCAGCAGTTGTGCCGCTGGCTGCTCTTATCTCTCGACCGGCTGTCTTCGAACAAGCTGACCATGACGCAGGAACTCATCGCGAACATGCTGGGCGTGCGGCGCGAGGGTGTCACCGAGGCCGCGGGAAGGCTGCAGAAGATTGGGGTGATCACCTATAGCCGGGGAAATATCGCGGTGGTGGATCGGGCGCGGCTCGAAGAGCTTTGCTGCGAATGCTACGGCGTGGTGAAGACCGAAACAGATCGCCTGCGGTCAATGTACTCCATCAATTGAAACCCGCTCCCCCGGGAAGATTCGGTCCTCCCGTGAATTCGCACTAGCTGGCAGAAATTGGCGCCGACGCGAATGTGCGCCAGCGCACCGATCCTATGGCGCTGCGGCGCAAAATACCCTGCTACTTAAGGAGACTGCCCTGACCCAGGGATGCGGTGATCTAGGAGAGCCACTGGCATTGGTGCGATCCCATGCCCAATCAAGGAACATGGGCCCCACCGCCTGCGCGCCTCCAACGCGAAAGTCGCCCCCTTGAGCTCCCTCATCCGCCGCGTCTTTGGCCATCGCCCTGCGGTTTCTCCCTGGAATAGTGATGAGATCCTGCGAGCCGAGCTATTTAGCGTTGAGCGCCTGGAGCAACACGCGCAGAGCCTCGCCACCGCACAACAGGTCACCTCGCGGCCGACGCCCCGCAAGTCTCTTGGCGCGCGGCTGCGGGACAATGAATCAGCGCTGCTCGCAGCCTATCGGGCCATCGCCGCAGCGACGGGTGAAGGCCGAGCGATCACGCCGGCCGCCGAATGGTTACTCGACAATTACCACCTGGTCGAGGAGCAAATCCGCGAAATCCGACAGGACCTCCCGCCGAGCTTCTATCGACTGCTTCCCAAGTTAGGAGGTGGGCCATTTGACGGCTACCCACGAGTGCTCGGCGTGGCCTGGGCATTCATCGCGCACACCGACAGTCGTTTCGATCCCGAATCACTGCGCTCTTTCGTGCGCGCCTATCAGCGCGTTCAACCACTGACTATAGGCGAGCTGTGGGCGGTCGCGATCACGCTGCGCATCGTACTCGTGGAGAATCTTCGGCGCGCCGCCGCACGCATTGTGACGAGTCGTGCCGCGCGCCAGGAAGCGGACGGCGTCGCGGATCGAATTCTGGGCGTCAACGGCTATAGCACCGAGCCTGACGCCCTCGCCCGCCGCGAGGTAGGCGGCGCGTCCTTCTCACCGGCGTTTGCGGTCCAGCTCGTGCAGCGACTGCGGGATCAGGACCCGACCGTGACGCCGGCACTGCGCTGGCTGCAGGAACGCCTCGGCGCGCAGGGAACAACCGCGGATAAGACGGTGCGCGACGAGCATCAGCGACAGGGCGCCTCAAACGTGACGGTACGCAACATCATCACGAGCATGCGATTGCTCTCGGATGTGGACTGGCCGGAATTCTTCGAAAGCGTCAGCCTGGTTGACGAGCTGCTGCGCACCGGCAGTAATTTTGCAGCATTCGATTTTCCCACACGGGACCTGTATCGCCGCGAAATAGAGCGTCTGGCACGCGGGTCGGGCCTGACGGAACTTGCCGTCGCGCGCGCCGCCCTGTCGGCCGGTGAGGCGGCGGCAACGGACACCGAGCAGGGCGATTACCGCCGTCATGATCCCGGCTATTACCTGATCGCAAACGGTCGGCGCGCCCTCGAAGCGGCCATCGGCTATCGAGACCGGCTGTTCAGCTGGCCCCGTCGTTTTGGACTGGCAACCGGAGTTGGCGACTATGTGACCGGGATCGCCCTGATAGCGCTCCTCACTCTGTCGATCCCGTTGCTGCTTCTCAACAGCTGGGACATCCCTGCCACTCAACTGGCGATGCTCGCCCTGCTCGGCCTGATTCCTGCGCTCGATGCCGCCATCGCGCTCGTCAATCGCGCCGTCATGAGGGGATTCGGCGCAAGGATCCTGCCCGCTCTTGCACTGCGCGACGGCGTTCCGGCGCATCTTAGGACGATGGTCGTCGTTCCCGCGTTGCTCACCACTCGCGCCGCACTCGAGGAGCAGATCGACCGCCTCGAAACGCACTACCTCGCCTCGCCCGAAGGCGAGCTGTACTTTGCGCTGCTGTCAGACTGGACCGACTCGGCGACCGAATCCGCCGGCGAAGATCAAGCCCTTCTCGCAACGGCGGGCGAGGCAATCGCGCGATTGAACCGAGTTCACGGCAACGGTACAGCCGGCGCACGCTTCATCCTGCTCCATCGTCGCCGCGTCTGGAGCGAAGCGGAGACGCAGTGGATGGGATGGGAACGCAAGCGCGGCAAGCTTCATGAGCTCAACGGACTTCTGCGTGGGGCGACCACTACGAATTTCCACCCCCTTGGTGAGCGTCCCCCTGGGGTGCCCTCGGGCGTCCGTTACGTCATCACGCTGGATACCGATACCCGGCTCCCGCGGGAGACGGCACGCCGGCTGGTGGGAAAAATGGCCCACCCGCTGAATCACCCCCGGTTCGACGCCGCAACCGGAGCGGTGGTTGAGGGCTACGCGGTGCTACAACCGCGGGTTACGCCGTCGTTGCCAGTCGGTCGCGAGGGCTCGCTCTTTCAGCGCGTGTTCTCGAGTGCGAGCGGGATCGATCCGTATACGGCCGCCGTGTCGGATGTCTACCAGGATCTGTTCGGAGAAGGCTCCTACGCTGGCAAGGGCATCTACGATGTGGATGCATTCGAAGCGGCTCTCGCCGGTCGCGTATCCGATGGGACGCTGCTCAGTCACGATCTGTTCGAGGGGATCTTTGCGCGCGCGGGGCTGGCTTCCGACATCGAGGTCGTCGAGGAATTCCCGTCCCGATACGACCTGGCTGCCGCACGTCAGCACCGCTGGGCGCGTGGCGACTGGCAGCTGCTGCCGTGGATCCTAGGGAGGCGCGATGCAGCGGCCGACACCCGAGGCCGGCGCCGCCTGCCGCTCATCGGCCTGTGGAAAATGCTGGACAATCTGCGGCGCTCGCTGTCGGCGCCTGCGAGTGTCGCAGCGCTGCTGGCTGGCTGGCTGTTGCCCCGCAACTGCGCGCTCGTCTGGACAGCCTTTGTGGTGTTGACGATTGCCTTGCCGGCGCTGCTGCCGATTTTCGCAGCGATCGTGCCGCGCCGCGCTGGTGTCAATGCACGCAGCCACTTGCGCGCTCTGCAAAAGGATATCTGGCTCGCTGCCTCCCTGACTGCCTTCCTGATCATCTTTCTTGCGCACCAGGCTTGGCTGATGACCGACGCGATCAGTCGAACGCTGTTTCGTCTGATCGTCAGTCGGCGCAACCTCCTGCAGTGGGTTACTGCGGCGCAAATGCACCTCAGCTCCGAGCTCGATCTTGCAAGCGCATATCGGCGCATGGGCGGAGCCGTAGCCATAGCGCTGGCGGCGGGGGTGGTCCTCGGCTACCTGCGATCCGGTGGCTGGCCGGTGGCAACACCATTCCTGATCCTCTGGATTGCCTCTCCGGCGATTGCCGTATGGATCAGCCTCTCCCCGCTCGCGGCAGGTCGACTGGCAGTGACGGATGTCGACGCCGGTACCTTGAGACTGATCGCCCGCCGCACCTGGCGCTACTTCGAGACCTTCGTCACGGCGCGTGACCATATGCTTCCGCCTGACAACTTCCAGGAGGATCCGCAACCAGTCCTGGCCCACCGTACTTCTCCGACCAATATTGGCCTCTACCTGTTGTCCCTCGTCAGTGCCCGCGACTTCGGCTGGCTGGGAACCCTTGACAGCGTCGATCGCCTGGAAGCGACGTTGGCAACGATGGGCCGCCTGCAGCAGTATCGCGGTCACTTCTACAACTGGTACGACACACTCGATCTGCGTCCTCTTGATCCGCGCTACGTCTCTACGGTGGACAGTGGCAACCTTGCCGGCCATCTCATTGCCTTGGCCAACGCGTGTCGCGAATGGAGCGCTCTGCCCACGGCTCCTCATCTGCCATGTTGCGGCATCGCAGATGCTGTGGAGCTCGCACGCGAAGCCCTGCGGGAAGTCCCCGACGAACTGCGTGCCCACACCATACTTTCTACGCAGCTGGAACACGCTCTGGATACGCTCGCAGCGGCACTGGATGCGGATGGAACGACGCCCGACAGACTGGCGGCGCGACTGGGGCAGATAGCGCCCCTGGCCGCGACGCTTGCCGACATTGCACGGGCGCTGGCCAGTGAGCTGGGCGATGTGGTGGGCGGGGAGATACGCTTTTGGGCGGAAGCGGCCGGACATTCGCTGGCGAGCTGGCAACGCGACCTGAGTATGCCGGATGAGGCCACCCGGGAACTGCGACAACGGCTGGCGCGCATAGAATCCACGGCGCAGGAGATGGCCGAAGCGATGCAGTTCGGCTTTCTGCTCGATCCCGAGCGGCGGCTCCTCTCGATCGGCTACAGCGCGACCGAGGGCGCACTGGACCCCAGCTGCTACGACCTGCTCGCCTCGGAAGCGCGTCTCGCGAGCTTCGTCGCCATCGCCAAGAACGACGTGCCGGCGCGCCACTGGTTTCGGCTCGGGCGCGCGGTTACCGCAGTGGGACACGGAGCGGCGCTGATCTCCTGGTCGGGGTCGATGTTCGAATACCTGATGCCCTCGCTGGTCATGCGTGCACCCTCGGGCAGTCTTCTGGAGCAGACCAATCGGCTGATCGTCAAGCGACAGATCCAATACGGCATTGAGCTCGGGGTTCCCTGGGGCGTCTCGGAATCCGCTTACAACGCGCGGGACCTGGAGCTCACCTACCAGTATTCGAACTTCGGCGTACCGGGCCTCGGGCTCAAACGGGGCCTGAGGCAGAACGCGGTAATCGCCCCGTATGCGACGGCGCTTGCCGCCATGATCGATCCGAAGCAGGCCGCGCTCAATTTTGCCGGCCTCGTTGCGCTCGGCGCGCGCGGTCGGTACGGCTTGTACGAGGCGTTCGATTACACTCGCAGCCGTCTGCCCGAGGGATGCGCGTTTGCCATCGTCCGGGCATTCATGGCCCATCATCAGGGCATGACCGTGGTTGCCATCGCCAACGTCCTTTTTGACGGGAGGATGCGCGAGCGGTTTCACGCGCAACGAAGCATCCAGGCGACCGAGCTGCTGCTTCAGGAGCGCGCCCCACGTGACGTCTCGGTCGCGCATCCGCGCGCCGAGGAGGTCGGCACGGCGGCGCGCATCCGCGACGTGCAACTTCCGGAAGGGCGACGTCTCAGAACCCCACACGACTTAACGCCGCAGACCCATCTGCTCTCGAACGGCCGCTATTCGGTCATGCTGACGGGCGCCGGCTCAGGCTTCAGTCGCTGGCGCGATCTTGCCGTAACGCGCTGGCGCGCGGATCCGACACGCGACGACAGCGGCAGCTACTTCTTTCTGCGTGACCTCGAAAACGGTGCACTGTGGTCCGCTGCCTATCAGCCAAGCGGCGTCGAGCCGGACAGCTACGAGGTCAATCTCTCCGAGGACCGGGCGGAATTCAACCGTACCGACGGCACGATTACCACGATGCTGGAAGTGCTGGTTTCCCCGGAAGACGACGCCGAGGTCCGCCGCATATCGATTGTGAATGCCGGCAACCGCATGCGCGATCTGGAAGTGACATCCTACTGCGAGATCGTACTTGCTCCGCCTGCGGCCGATGCGGCGCATCCGGCATTCTCAAAGCTCTTCGTGCAGACCGAGTACGTGGCAAAGGTTGGCGCGCTCCTGGCGACGCGACGCCGCCGCTCGGACAGCGAGCCGGAAGTCTGGGTGGCTCATCACGCAGTCATTGAAGGCGAGACGCTCGGAAAACCAGAGCTCGAAACCGATCGGGCGCGTTTCCTCGGCCGTGGGCGCGACATTCAGGCGCCCCTCGCCATGATCGACGGACGGCGTTTGTCCAATACTGTGGGCACGGTCCTTGATCCGGTGTTCGCGCTTCGCCATCGCGTGCGCATAGCGGCGGGCGCTACCGTGCGCCTGGCGTTCTGGACCAGCATTGCCAGTTCGCGCGAAGGCGCGCTGGACCTCGTCGACAAGCACCAGGAGGCCAACGCCTTCGTGCGCGCGGCCACATTGGCGTGGACGCGCGCGCAGATACAACTTCGTCACCTCGGCATCGACGCCGCGGAGGCCGGACTCTTTCAGCGCCTGGCGGGCTATCTTCTCTACGCCGACTCATCGATGCGGCCATCATCCGATGCCATACGCCGCGGCGCTGGCGGACCGGATGCACTTTGGACCCACAGCATCTCCGGCGATCTGCCGATCCTGCTGTTGCGGATCGATGATGTCGACGACATCGCCATCGCGCGGCAGCTGCTTCGCGCCCACGAGTACTGGCGGATGAAGCAGCTCCCCGTCGACCTTGTCATCCTGAATGAACGAACAACCTCCTATCATCAGGACCTGCAGATCGCACTCGAGACACAGCTTCGAATGAGTCAGTCGCGCCCCCAGCTTGGCGCAGACAACGCGCGTGGCTCCGTATACCTGCTGCGCACAGATCTGATCTCGGAACACACGCGTGCGCGACTTTCAGCGGTTGCGCATGTCGTGCTGGTCGCCCAGCGCGGCAGTCTGGCCGATCAACTCGATCGTTTGCGGGCCCCCGCCGCGGCCGTCACACGGCGAGCGAGCAGCAGCTCGCAGATCGAAGCGACCACGCGCGCGCCCGTGCCGGATGATCTGGAATTCTTCAACGGACTCGGAGGATTCGCAGCTGGCGGGCGCGAATACGTGACGCGTCTGGGTCCGGGGCAGGCCACCCCCGCTCCGTGGATCAATGTCATCGCCAATCCGGGATTTGGCTTTCAAGTCGCGTCCGAGGGAAGCGGATTCACCTGGGCGCAGAACAGTCGCGAGAACCAGTTGACGCCCTGGTCGAACGATCCCATCACGGATCGCCCGGGCGAAGTCCTTTATCTGCGCGACGAGGACAGCGGCGAGATCTGGGGACCAACGGCCTCCCCGGTGCGGGATCCCGTAGCGCACTTCGCTGCCCGGCACGGACAGGGGTACAGCCGCTTCGAGCACACCTCGCATGGCATCGAGCTCGAGCTCACCATGTATGTTCCGATGGACGATCCAATAAAGATCTCGCGCTTGAAGATCCGCAACGTCTCTCAAAAGGCGCGCAATCTCTCCGTCACAGCGTACGTCGAATGGGTACTTGGGACTTCACGGGCGGCCACAGCACCATATATCGTGACGACAATGGACCCCGCCACGGGTGCGATGTTCGCCCGCAACCCCTGGAACACCATGTTCGGGCAGGTGGCGTTCGCGG
>Ga0209420_1000264_pt1 | contig 30720 bp, 29 predicted proteins | sample BlaSpr_A8_OM1_O1_FD_187972 | JGI IMG/M metagenome (GOLD analysis project Ga0209420, IMG submission 187972) | Forest soil microbial communities from Thunder Bay, Ontario, Canada - Black Spruce, Ontario site 2_A8_OM1_O1 (SPAdes) (version 2) | ecosystem: Environmental > Terrestrial > Soil > Boreal...
CGGCTCCGGCAGGTGTTTGAATACCTCGCGCAGCGCCTTGCTCCAGCGCCTACGGATGCTCGCGAAGTAGGCGTTGCCGTGATCGATGTTGATGTGGCGCGCGACCTCGCAGCGGTCACGCTTTACGAGCACCAGATCCAGCGGCGGCCCGACCGAGAGGTTGGAACGGATGGTGGAGTACTGATGGCAATGCAGCCGCGGCGCAGCCGCGCTGTCGAGCATTTCATCGTACGGGCTGATCGGGCCGGGCAGGCAGGATATTAGACCAAGCCCGCGCCGCGCCGCCTGCACTGTTGCCAGGCAGCGCGGCCCGGAGGTATGGTCGGCGCGGCCGGCCAACCATGTCACACGCGCGCTGCTACCGCTCCAAGATCGATGCACCGCTCGCAGTGCTGGCACTCGCGCCGCCGCTGCTGGCGCTCTACCTCGTCAGCAACCTGCCGGCGCCTGCCGGGCACGCGCTGCCGCGCGCTGCAGTCTGCCTGCTGGTCGGCGTGCTGTTGTTTGCGCTGTGGGTGCTGCTTCTCACCGACTATACGATCGATGGCACTACGCTGACCGTGCGCAGCGGCCCGTTTCGCTGGGTGATCGCGCTGCGCGAGATCCGCGCCGTGACCGCTACGCGCGATCCTAGGACCGGGCCGGCCTTGTCACTCGAGCGCCTGCGCATCGAGCACGCGCACGGGGCGGCGCTGCTGGTCTCGCCGCGCGATGCGGCGGGCTTCCTTGCCGAGCTGCGCGCGCGAGGGGCGCCGGTCTAGGGGACCGGCGTGTGCAAACCGGTCAATGCGCTCAGGCCGTTCCAGATGATCTCGATGCCGATGCACATGAGGATGAACGCCGACAGGCGCACCAGCACCTCAAGGCCGGTCTCCCCGAGCAGCCGTCCGATGTTCTCGGCAAAGCGGTAGGCGAGGTAGATGGAAAGCCCGATCGCGAGCAGCCCGAGCAGCGCGCCGCTGCCGTGCTCGGCGAGCTGCCACATGGGCGGCATCCCGGCCGGCTTGCGACTGCCGATGGTGATGGCGACGGACATGGAGCCCGGACCCACGGTCATCGGCATGGTCAGCGGATAGAAGCTGCCGATGTTGCGCGAGGGCCGCGGATCGGCGGAGTCGCCGTGGTCCGACCACTGCTCCTGGGTGAGCAGCTTCCAGCCGAGTGCCGCCACCACCAGTCCGCCGGCGATCCGCACCACCGGCAGCTGCAGGCCGAAGACCTCGAGCAGGTACGGGCCGATCACCATCGATCCGAGCAGCAGCGCGAAGCCGTTGATCGCGACGTTGCGCGCGAGCACGCGCCGCTCCGCGCTCGACACGTGCGCAGTCATGGCGAGGAAGAACGGCGCCCCCTCGATCGGATTGACGATGGGGAATAGCGCAGCGAAGGTCAGCAGGAAAGCGCTGACGACACCGTTCACGACGGCAGCGCGATTTGCACAATCGCTTGCATATGCCATCTCTGCGGGGGCATCGTGCTGCAGTATGAACGGGAGCATTTGCGTTGTCACCGGAAGCGCGCGCCCATGAGCCGCGCTTTCGTGCGCGAATCGGATCAGGAGGCGCTCGAGCTGCCGGAGCGGCCCGTGAGCGCCCATCCGAACTTCGTGACACCGAGAGGGCTTGCGGCCATCGAGGCGCAGGTGCGCGAACTGGATGGGCAACGCCAGGCGGCGCGCGCGGCGGACGATGCGCCGTTGCGCGCTCGCATCGAGCGGGACTTACGCTACTGGAGCGCGCGCCGCGCCAGCGCCCGGCTGGTCGAGCCGGCGGCTGCCACCGGGCAGGTACGCTTTGGCATGCGCGTGACGCTGCAGCTCAACTCCGGGGCGACGCAGGCGTTTCGCCTGGTGGGCGAGGATGAGGCGGACGCCGCGCAGGGGCTGTTGAGCTGGATGGCGCCGCTGGCCCAGTCTCTGCTCGGTCGCGAGGTGGGCGATAGCGTGCCCTTTCAGGGCGGTGAAGCGGAGCTCTTGAGCATCGAGCCCTGAAGCAGCCGCCCGAGCGTGCGGCTGACGATCCGATCGGTACAGGCAGCCGTAGGCTCCAGCAACCCCGGCGTCGCCTGCAGGCGCTGCGGGGTCTCGGGCGCGAGCCGCCGGTGCGCCCGGTAGAGCCGGGTGCGTACGGTGGTCTCGTGCAGGCCGAGCGAGGCGGCGGTCTCGATGCCACTGACCCCTTCGACCACGCGTAACACATACACGGTGCGGAACACTTCCGGCAGCGCGGCGATCGAGCACTCGAGTTCCTGCGCCGGCGTGGTTGCCTCGGGCCCGCTCCTGGCAGCGCCGGGCGCTCGGGCCGCGCCGTGCAGCGCCCGTGCCTGCTGGTGAGTCAGCCGCGTCAGCCACGCGGCGAACTTGCCGGTGAGTTCGTAGCGGCTGAGGTCGCCAAAGGCGGCCAGATACGCCTCGAGCACGGCGGCCTCGGAGCGCTCCTCATCCAGCAGCACGCTCCAGGCGACGCGGTAGAGCCGTCGGCTGCTGCGCCGGATGAGCGCCTCGATCGCACGTGGATCGCCGCTTCGGGCGCGTTCGATGAGCAGCAGGTCGGGCAGAGCCTCAAGCTCCGGGTTCGGTGCGCTGGGGCGCCGCGCCGTGCTGCTCGCCTCGAAGTTGCGGGACGGGCCTGTGGATTCCAGCATTTTCGTCAACCTCGGCTATGTACGCGTGAGCAACCATTTAAGAGGAGACCGGTGATGTGGACAGGCAATTGCGCCACCTGGCCGCCGCGCCGCGGGCAATTACGGACACGCGTCGTGCCAGCGCACCTGCGCGGCGCGGTCCGGTCGGCTCTTGCCCTGGACAACTGCAATGCTTTCCCATGCGTTGACAAGTTCGCGGCACCGAGTGAGTGGCCGGTTTGCGCGGATCGGTTCTACGGCCTCCGCATCGTGACCACCGTTTTTTGGCGGCATGCCTTGCAGGAACCGGCGGGGCGGCCATGAGCGGGGCCCGTGATCGTGACCTTAAGCTCGTCCGGGTCAGCACCGCCCCGCGCCGTGACGGCCGCGAGGGATGGCCTTGGACAGGGCGCCGCCTGACTAGTCTGCCGAGCCTGCCCCGACGGCGACCCAGGCGAGGTCCGAGTTGGACACAGAGGTGAGATTGAAGGTGCGGGCGGCGGCAGCCATGCGCGTCAGCGCCTGGCCGAGCGGCATCGGCGGGGCCGTGTCGCCCTTCTTGGCCTTGTGGAAGCGCACCGGGTTGATCCGTGCGACGACGTAGTTGCGCAGGTACGGGGACTTGAAGCCGCGCGCCTGCAGGCCCGCGATGAGGGTCTTCACGCGCGCGTCGATCTGGCTCAGACGCGCGGCGTAATCCTCGCGCTGGCCGATGCTCGCACTCAGCGTGCGATCGCTGAAGCGGTCCACCTTCTTCAGAAAGGCGCTGTAGGCGCCGCCGGCGAAGCGCGGGGAACTCTCATAGACGATCCCGAGCGTCAGCAGTTCGGCCGATTCGAACTCGGCGGCGAAGACGTTCTCGCGCTCCCGCCCGCGCGTCTTGGCGAGATTGCGCGCCATGCGGACGACTTCGAGGCTGCGGTCTTTGAGGTTGTGGGCCTTCTCGGTGTTGAGCGCGAGGATCCGGTAGGCGAGCGACTCATCGGGTGAGATCAGCACGGTGATCTGCTTGAGCCCGAGCAGCTTGCCCGCCGCGAGGCGATGCCGTCCGTTGGGAGTCCACAAGCGGCCCTCTTCGCCGCGCACCACGATCAGCGGATCCAGAAATGCCGCCGTTTCATCGATCTTTGCGGCCAGCCGCTTGACGTGAGTGGGGGACAGGTCGCGCTGGAACGGGGTCGGCTGCACCGCCGAAAGCGGCAGACTTGCTAACAACATCGCACGACCGCCCAGAGGTTCGTGGTAGGCGCCGATCGGCGCACCGCCGGCGCCGCGCACCAGAGCTGCAAGGTCGGCGATCGCAGGACTGTCAAGCGCAATGGCGACTTCGGCGGCATCGAGCCCTCGGCTCGTGCTGCCGGGCGCGAGACGACCTCGGCGCCGCGCGCCCTGCGCGGCGCTGCGGGTGTTCGTGCGGTTACTGCGTGCTGCCATGAGCGTGCGAGAATGACCGATTGCCCAGGATGTTGCCATGGATTCTCTTACGCAGTCAGCGCGCAACCAGCCGCTGCCGGCGCAGCGCATCGACGCCGCCGGCGGCACGCACGTGGATCAGCGTGCGGTGTTGGCGCTCGCGCTGCCGCTCATGGCCAACAGCGCGGTTCAGATCGTCCTCAATCTCACCGACATGTGGTTCATGGGCCGCATTTCCACCAAGGCACTGGCCGCGGTGGGCGCGGTGCAGTGGCTCATCGTCGCGGCGGTCCTGGTTCTCGGTGGGGCCGGCATGGCGGTGCAGACGCTGGTCGCCCAGTACACCGGCGCGCGCCGTTACTGGCGCGCGGCACAGGCGGTGTGGACGGCGCTGTGGGCGATGGCCTGCGCGGCACCGCTGTTCGTGCTGGTGGGCGCCGCCCGCCACCTGATCCTGGCACCGTTCGGCTTTGATCCGCAGGTCGAGAGCCTGGCTTCCGCCTTCTGGTTTCCGCGCATGGGCGGGGCCTTCGTGGGCGCGGCCGTGTGGGCGACCTTCGGCTTCTTCAACGGTATCGGCCGGCCGCGGGTGACGCTGCTGATCACCGTGGTGACGACGGTCCTGAACGCGCTCTTGAACCAGGTGTTCATCTTCGATCTGGGGTGGGGAATCGCAGGCTCCGCGTGGGCAACCAACGTCGCGCAGCTGCTCGGCCTGTTGTTCGCCGTGGCGCTTTTCCTGCGCATGCCCTACCGCCGCCAGTACCGCGCGCATCTGACCTGGCGGCCCAACGGTGAGCGTCTCCTGCAGCAGTTGCGCCTCGGGGTGCCGATGGGATTGTCCCCGGCCGCGGACCTGCTGGGGTTTGCGGTTTTCCAGATGATGCAGACCCGCCTGGGAACCGTCGGCGGCGCGGCAACGCAGATGGTCGTGATCCTGACCTCGCTCGCCTACATGCCCGGATTCGGCATCGCCTCGGCCGGGACGACACTGGTCGGGCAATCGATCGGGGCGGGCGCCCGTGGCTGGGCGCTGCGCGTCGGCACCCGGGTGATACTGCTCGCGGGGCTCTACATGGGCGGGATCGGCGTGCTCATCGCGCTCATCGGCCCGTGGCTTTTGCCATTTTTCGCCGGGGCCCATGATGCCGAGTCTGCCGCGGCCGTCGCGCTCGGCATACGGCTGCTGTGGTTCGCGGCCGCTTACCAGTTCTTTGACGGGCTCAATCTTGGCAGCAGCATGTGCCTGCGCGGCGCGGGCGATGTACGGGTGCCCGCAGCGCTGGTGCTGTCGGTCGCGCTGCTGTTGTTCGTGCCGCTGGCGCATGCCCTGACCTTTGCCCCCGGGCAGGGATGGGTGAATTTCCTGCCGCAATTCGGCTTTGGTGCCGTCGGCGGGTGGGTGGCGGTCCTGATCTACGTCATGGTACTGGGGAGTACGCTGTTTCTGCGCTGGCGTTCGCGCGCCTGGCAAAGGATTCGCATCTGACCATGCTCATTGCCCTCAAATCGCTGTTGCACACGGTGGCGCTGCCACCTGCCGGACCCCTGTTGCTCGCCGCCGCGGGAGCCTGTCTCGTCGCGTTTTGCCGCGGCGTCGCGGCACGACGCATCGGATGGTCGCTGCTCATCGCAGGACTCGCCTCCCTGTGGCTGTTGGCAACCCCGCTGGTGGCAAACAAGCTGACGAAACTCGCGCAGCGCTACCCGGCACTCGATCTCTCGCAGCCGCTGGACGCGCAGGCGCTCGTCATTCTGGGCGGTGGCGAGCCGACGCCACAGGCGCCCGAATATGGCGGCACGCCGAGCCCGGGCGGGGATCTGCTCGAGCGGGTCGCGTACGGAGCGTATGTGGCGCAGCACACCGGCTTGCCGGTGCTGGTGTCCGGCACCGACCAGGAGACGGCGGCCATGCGCGAATCGCTGGCGCGTGATTTCCACGTCGAGACCCGCTGGGTCGAGGACCGCTCGCAGGACACCTTTGAGAACGCGCAATTCTCGGCACGCATGCTGAAGGCGGCCGGCGTCAGCCGCATCGTGCTGGTGACGGCCGCCGACCATGAGTGGCGCGCGGCGCACGAGTTCCAGAGCGCAGGCCTTGCGGTCATGCCGGCACCCGAAGGGGCATGGATATGGCACGGCCACAGTCTCATGCGATTTGTGCCCAACACGATCGCGCTGGCGCGCTCCACCCGTGCACTTTATGAGCTGCTGGGTGACCTGATACGACGGGCGCTGGCGGCGCTGGACCTGCGCCGGCAGACACCCTGAAGACGGTGCGCGCTTGGAGCTGACCACGGTGTTTCGCTCGCGGCGCAAGCGCGCCTGCGAGGAGCGCCTGCTGGTGCTGACTGCGGTCGGCGTCGAGGGCGTGGTGGTGCTCGCAGAGGGCGAATTCCTGCTGCAGGTGGATGAGCTTGATGCGGGCTATGCGCTCGAGCACCTGCTGCAATACGAGGCGGAGAACCGCGCGCGCCCCGCGCCGCCCCCGCCGCGGCCACTGCACCCGCACGCCTGGGTCGGCTGTGTCGTCTACGTGCTGGTGCTGGTCGGTGTCGCCTGGGCGCTGACCAACGGGATCGTGCGACTCGATGCGTTCGACCAGGGCGAGCTTGATGCCGCGCGCGTGCAGGCCGGGCAATGGTGGCGCGCGTGGACCGCACTCACGCTGCATCTGGACGGCCCGCATCTGGCGGCCAACCTCGTCGCGGGGGTGTGGTTCGGCTACCTTGCCGGCGGGCAGCTGGGCAGCGGCACGGCGTGGCTGCTCATCGTGACCGGGGCGGGACTTGCCAATCTGCTCGAGGGACTGCTGGGTCCGCCCGAGCACCGCGCGGTGGGTGCTTCGACCGCGGTGTTCAGCGCGCTCGGGGCGATGTCGGCGTACTCGTGGCGCGAGCGTCTCGCCTGGCCGCAGCGCTGGGCGCGCCGCTGGGGGCCGATCATCGCCGGGGTGATTCTGCTCGGCTGGACCGGATCGGGCGGGGAGGGCACCGACACCGATGTGGTGGGACACCTGGCAGGATTTGCGATGGGCGCGCTGCTGGGCGCCACGGCCGCCCTGCCGCGCCTGCAGCACGCCTTAGATCGGGTACCACAATGGCTCACCGGTGCTGCGGCGCTAAGCTCGCTCGCGATCGCCTGGTGCTGCGCGCTGTGGAGCTGAGCTGCACGGTCAGGGGCCCTCGACGCTGTAACCCTTCGACCTGAGCGCGGCCAGCGCACCATTCTCGCCCAGCAGCCGGTCCATCGACTGCACCGCGAGCGTGCCACGGTTGCGCGCGAGGCTGTCCTGCACCGCGATCAGCCAGTCGTTCTGGGCGCGTGCGATCAGTGCGCGCACCCGATCCGAGGTGGAGATCGCGGAAACGCACGCGGCGCGGTCATCCGCGTGCGGCAGCTTGCGAAGCGTATCGACATCTCCGAGCGCCCAGGCGCGCGCGCGCGCCTGCATGGGCGCGAGATCCGTCTCCAGCAGCGTCACGACCGAGTCAAGGCACGCCACCTCTCCTGCCAGCGGGGTCGCGCTGACATCCTTCATCACGTTGACCGGATCGTCGATTTTGAGCTTGTCCTGGTGGACGCGCACCCCGTTGCTGCGCGCGAGCCTCAGCACCTCCTCCTGCACTTCGTTGTGCAGCGCGAGCCCGGCGGCGTCGAAGACGCGGCTGAGCAGCTCGCGGGCGGCGAGCATGGGGCGCATCTGCTCGAGCTTGCGGTCGAGCGGGTCGTAGCGTGCCTCCAGCGCCAGCACGCGCGCATAAAGCGCGGGCGGCACAGACTGGCGCAGCGGCACGTGGTCCGGAGGCTTCTGCAGGCGCCGCCACTCGATATACACGCGCAGCATCGTGAAGGGGTTGGCACCGATGCCGTAGGTCGGCCACGCGGGCACGACCTCCTGCACCTGTGTCAGTACCTCCTGCACGGCACTGGGCTGCCAGACCATCTTCTTTGGCAGCGGCGAGATCGTACCCAGGATCCAAAGCGTGTGATCGCCCTTGCGCACGATCCACATGCGCGGGCCTTCGTGCTGTCCTTCGACCACGACTTCCTGGATCGGCGCCGGGCTTGTGGCGATCGCGCCGGCGGGTTCATCCGGCCGCGCCGGCGCTAGTCTCGCCGCCGCCAGCATCAGTGCGCACAGCGTCAGTAGCTTTGCCGCCGATGCCATACTTCAGTCGTTGTTGGGGGCCTGCCGCGGCGCGACCTCACCCGTCGGCCGGTACACGCGCTTCAGTTCCACGGCCGGCAGTTCCCCCGACCCGAGGCTCAGCTTCTCCAGCAGCTGCTTGCCGTCCGCCGACAGGCTGTACTCGTCAGTGACGCGCGGTCCATTCTGCGCCTTGACGTCGATCACATAGGCGCGGCCCTTCCACCCGGAAATCTGATCCCCTACGCCGCCCTCGGCCGACACCACGCTGCGTGCTCCGGGGGTGAAGTGCCGCTGCGACGTGCCGTAGTCGAGCACGAACTCCCCCGGCCCCTGGCGCACGGTGAGGAAGTCCCCGCGGGCGATGGTGTCGAGGATGACGTGGGCCATCGGCGAGTGCCGCAGCGGATCCGGGCGCGTCCCGCCGGGGCCGACCTGCGTGGTCTGGGAGTCGTCGTAGTAGCCGGTCTGGCCGGCGCTACGCGTTGCGGCAGCACGGGCAGCCGCCTGTTGGCGTTCGATGATCTTGTAGGCGCGCGTGCGCATGTCGGCGAGGACTTTCTGCGGGTCGTCGCTTGCGGCGGGGTCGAGTTTCCAGGTGCCTGCCAGGTTCACCCCGGCCGACGGCTCGGTGTCCACGCTCGTCGCGCAGCCGCTGAGCATGGCGAGGGCGGCGCACAGCGCGAAGGCTGTGGCCCGAACGATCTGCATACTGGCGTATCCTCGCTGGCCGGTGCCTTTGGTGAAGCATCGCAGTTCGGGACGCTCCGGCGCAATCATGGGGACTTATGTACTTGACTGCCAATGAGTGAGACTAAGCCGTAATCCTGACGTACCGCTACCGTTGGCTGAGAAGGCGGGTGGCTACCTTATTCGAGTCGATAAATGCTCAGGCTGCGGTGCATTGGTTCCGAAGGCTCTGGCCGTGCGGGCACATGCGTGTCCGTCGTGCGGGCTGGCACTCGACCGGGACTACAACGCGAGTCTCAACATTCTGCGCGCCGGGATTGGCGCGGAGGCGCTTAACGTGATCGGTTTGCGATGAGGCTGCGCCCGGAAACATATACGGACTCCCGCACAGGGACTTTAGGTATATAAATCCCCAATCATGAAACGACGCAAGGGCCGCCAACTCGACCGCCTCCGGCGCCGCGTCACGCGTCTCGACGGGGACAGCATTGACCGGCTCTACGGCCTGGAGCCGGTATGGGAGCCGGCCGCTGGCCAGCGCGTGACGCCGGAGGAGTTCGTGGCGGTACAGTGCCCGTACTGCGGCGAGCGGTTGGAAACACGGATCGATCTGACAGCCGAGGAACCCTCATACGTAGAAGACTGTGGAGTGTGTTGCCGGCCGATCGAGTTTCACGTAGAACGCGAGCCCGGCGGAGCATTGTTTGCGCTGCGAGTGCGGCGCCTGGACTGAAGGATTAAGTAAATGTATGCACGCGGCCTGATCACAGCGCTACTTCTGCTGATCGCGTCCTGCAGCGGGCCGCCGGCGTCACCGCCGCCTGCGCCGCCACCCCAGGCGGCGCTGCCCGACGGCTGGCCGGACTTCTCGAACGCCTTCATCGAAGGGTATTTCAAGGCCAATCCGTTCTTCGCCGTGCAGGCCGGGCGCCACGAATTCGACGGTCAGATGGCGGACTGGAGTGCGAGCGGGATTGCCGCGGAAGTAGCGCGCCTGCAGCAGCTGCGCACCCAGGCGCAGGGTTTTGATGCGGCCACGCTCACCCCCGCGGAGCGCTTCGAGCGCGAGTACCTGCTCACGGTGATCGATGACAACCTGTACTGGCTCGATCGCGCACGCTTTCCCTTCACCAACACGGCCTGGTATGTCGATCAGCTCGACCCGGATGTCTACCTGAACCGCGAATACGCCCCGCCTGCCAAGCGCCTGCAGGGCTACATCGGCTACCTGCGCGCGATGCCGAAGATCGCGGCTGACATCCGCGCCAACCTGCACACCCCGCTGCCGCCCTCCTTCGTACAGCGCGGCATCGATGGGTTCGGCGGTTACGCGCAGTTTTATCGCAAGGACGCCCTGAAGGTGTTTGCATCCGTGACCGATCCTGCCGCGCAGAAGGAGCTGGCCGATGCCACCCGGGCGGCGGCCGCGGCGATGGACGGGCTGAAGAGCTGGCTGCAGGCGCAGAGCAAGCGTGCCAGCGGCAGCTTCGCGCTCGGGGAGCCGCTGTTTCTTGAGATGCTGAAGGCGACCGAGCGGGTCGACGTGCCGATCGCGCAGCTCGTCGCCGTCGGACGCGCCGATCTCGAGCGTAACACCGAAGCGCTCAAGAGCGCCTGCGCCCAATACCTGCCACAGGGCTCGCTGCGTGCCTGCGTGGAGAAGATGCAGGCCGACAAGCCGCAAGGTGGCGCGGTGGCGCGCGCGCGCGAGCAGCTCAAGGACCTGCGCGCCTTCGTGGTCGCGAAGAACGTCGTCAGTATTCCAAGCGACGAGGTGCCGCAGGTCGCAGAAGCGCCCCCCTACAATCGCGCGAACGCCGCCTACATCAACATCCCCGGCCCCTACGAGAAGGGGGTGGCCTACGTCTTCTATATCGCCCCTCCCGATCCTTCATGGACCGCCAAGGAGCGCGCCGAGTACATTCCCGGCAAGGCCGCGCTGCTGTACACGAGCGTTCACGAAGTGTGGCCCGGCCACTTCGTGCAGTTCCTGCACTCGAACCGCAACCCCTCGAGGATCGCGGCGCTGTGGGTGGGTTACGCGTATGCGGAAGGGTGGGCACACTATTGCGAGGAAATGATGTGGGAGGAGGGGCTCGACGAGGGCAATGCGGAGCAGCACATCGGGCAGCTCACCGATGCGCTGCTGCGCAACGTGCGCTTCCTGTCGGCGATCGGCCTGCATACCCAGGGCATGACGCTTGCAGAATCGGACCGCATGTTCCGCGACAGTGCCTTCCAGGACCCGGGCGATGCGCGCCAGCAGGCCGCGCGCGGGACCTACGATCCGGAATACCTCAAGTACACCCTGGGCAAGCTCATGATCCGAAAGTTGCGCGCCGACTGGATCGCGCAGCAGCCGGCAGCCGCCGGCGCCGATCCGAAGCAGTACTGGCATGACTTTCACGACAAGTTCCTGTCGTACGGCGGGCCGCCCATCCCGCTGGCGCGGCAGGCGATGGTGGGCGAGGGCGGATCCTTGTTCTAGGCGGCGACCGCCGCCTCGAGGAACGTCAGACTCAGCGCATCCGCATCGAGACGTACCCTGACGCCGAGCGGCACCGGTTCGTTCACCTCCCCGTGCCCGATCGGCAAGCCGGCCACACACGGCAGCCGCGTCGCCTCGGCGAGTTCGCGCAGCAGCTCGGCGCTGCTGTAGGAGGCGTTCTCTTCCTCGCAGGCGGTGAAGGAGCCGAGCGCGATGCCGCGGACGCGCGTGAACACCCCGGCGAGCGCAAGGTGCGTCCAGATCCGATCGAGCCGGTATGGGCGCTCGCCCTGATCCTCGAGCAACAGGATGGCGCCCTCGAGCGCGGGCATGAACGGGGTGCCGATCATGCGCGAGAACACCGACAGATTGCCGCCGACGAGCGTGCCTTCCGTCACCCCGCCGACGTAGCTGTCGGTGCCCGCCAGGGCCGGCGCGGGCGAGGTGGACTCCAGCAGGTGAAACAGCCGTTCGCAGGTTGCCGCGGGCAGCCGGCCGAGCTGGGTGAGTACCGGGCCGTGAATGCTGATGCGGCCGTGTGACTGAAGCCACAGGTGCAAAGCGGTGATGTCCGAGAAGCCGATCAGCAGTTTTGGCGGGGCGGGCGGTTCGCCAGCGCCAAGTCCGCAGAGGAGCCTCGTTGCGCCATAGCCGCCGCGGGCGCAGAACACCGCGCGCAGTTCCGGGTCGGCGAGCGCGAGGGTCAGCTCGTCCAGCCGCCGCGCATCGCTGCCCGCAAGGTAGCGCCGCCGCTCGAATACTCCCGGCCCGTACACCGGCTGGTAGCGCGCGCCGATCAGGGCGACGCCGGCATCAAAGGAGGCGCGGTCAAAGCCGCTCGCCGGCGCGATCACCGCAACACAGTCCCCGGGGTGCACCGCGGGGGAGGGACGGAAGCGTGCGACCAACGACGGATCCTCGCGAAGCTCGTGACGCTACAATGAGTGGGCGCGGCACTCTAGGCGCGGCGCAAAAGGATCGTCAATGATCGCCTTTCTGCTGTGGCTGTTGCTTTTGTTCGTCTGTTGGCCACTGGCGCTGCTGGCACTGGTGCTATACCCGATTGCATGGCTCGTGCTGCTGCCCTTCAGGCTGGTGGGACTCACGGTCGAGGGCCTGTTCGCGCTGCTGCGCGCCCTGATCTTTCTGCCGGCACGGCTTCTCGGCGGACGCCCCTGAGCTAGTCCGAGAGGGCCTTCAGGTCGCGCCGCAGCGCCATGCGCCCCCGCTCGAGCTCGTCGAGCCGCTTGGCGGCCTCGCGCAGGGCGTTGAGATTTGGCACCGCGGCCTCGTTCAGCCGCCGGTAGCCGTTGCGCGCCGTGACCCACAGACGGTTGAGACGCGCGTAGCGCGCCGCGAGCTCGCGGCGCAGTGCGATGAGACTTATGGCGCTCGGATGCATCGGTGCGCATCTCGCTTGAAAGAGCGCCGCTGCAGAAGTGCAGCCGTCACAATTCGAGCTGCCGCGTTTCCTCACGCGGCACTGCGCCGGACGGGCGCAACGTCGCCGGCCACCCGCACTCGCATGGCACGCACTGCCTGCCGCACATGCCGGTAACCACGCCCCGCTGCCGCTCGAGCGGGTCACGGCCTGCGCCAGCGGAGCGGACCCGCACAGCAGCGGCGACCTCCCAGCGGCCGCCTCGCGCGGCATGGCGCCGTCGCGGCTGCAGGCATTGATTGCCGCGTGCACCGAGGGTAGGTTGTTCGGCGTCATCGGTGAGCCGCGTGTCAACGCGCGCAAGCTGAACGTGGCGCTCGACACGCTGAAGTGAAAGACAGCCCATGGCCGAGGTGCGGCCTGACCCGGACCAACTGCTTGAGCGCATCCACGCCGAGGAGGCGCGCGAGCGCCGCGGCCGGCTGAGGATCTTTTTCGGCGCCTCCGCGGGTGTCGGCAAGACCTACGCCATGCTCGAGGCGGCCCGCAACGTGCTCGCGGCCGCGACCGATGTGGTGGTCGGATATGTCGAGCCGCACGGGCGCCTGGAGACCGAGCGACTGCTCGAAGGCTTGCCGCGCCTGCCGACACTGCCGGTGAGCTACCGCGGCATCGTGCGCCTCGAGTTCGATCTCGACGCTGCTCTCGCCCGGCGGCCCGAGATCCTCCTGGTCGATGAACTGGCGCATTCCAATATCACCGGCGGTGATCCGCCGCCCCGGCACCCCAAGCGCTGGCAGGACATCGAGGAGCTCCTGGCCGCCGGCATCAGCGTGTGGACCACCGTCAACGTGCAGCACCTGGAGAGCCTCAACGACCTCATCTTCCAGACCACCGGCGTGCGTCAGCGCGAGACGCTCCCCGATCACGTGTTCGACGAGGCCGACGATATCGAGCTGATCGATCTGCCGCCCGATGACCTGATCGCGCGCCTGCACTCGGGCAAGGTGTATGTCGCCGACCAGGCGGGCCATGCCGCCGAACGCTTTTTCCGCAAGCAGAACCTCATGGCGCTGCGCGAGATTGCGCTGCGCCGCGTGGCCGATCGCGTCGAGGCTGCCTCGCGCGCGCTGCCGGCGGATCGCAGCCAGGCGCGCATCGCGGGCGATCGCGTACTGGTCGCCGTGGGACCGGATGAGCAGGCCGAGGAGCTGGTGCGCGCCGGCAAGCGCATGGCCGACGCGCTTGATGCGCAATGGACCGTCGTCTACGTGGAGACGCCCGCGCTGCTGCGCCTGTCGGAAGTGGAACGCAACCGGCGCATCGAGGTCCTGCGCCTCGCCGAGTCCCTGGGCGGGGAGAGCGTGACGCTCGATGGGCCCTCGGCCGCGACGACGCTCGCCGAATACGCGCACGTGCGCCACGCGACGCGCCTCATCGTCGGCGCGCCGAAACGCCGCGGCTGGCGCGCGTGGCTGCGGCCCTCAACGGCCACCGAGCTGGTGCGGCGAGCGCGCGGCTTCGACGTGCTGTTGATCGCCGCCACCGCGCGCCCGGGCGGCGCGGCCGCGCGCGCCGCCGCCACGACGGCGGCGGCCCCGGCGGTGCGCTTCGACCGTTACGCGCAGGCCGGGGTCATCACCGCGCTGTGCACGCTGGTGGCGTTCGCCATGTACCCGCATTTCGAGCTGTCCAACCTCGTCATGATCTACCTGCTGGGGGTGACGGTGGCGGGACTGCGGCTCGGCCGCGGACCCTCGGCGCTTACCGCCGTGCTGAATGTCGCGGCGTTCGATTTCTTCTTCGTCCCGCCGCGCTACTCGTTCGCGGTCTCCGACGTGCAGTACCTGGTGACCTTCGGCGCGATGGTGACCATCGCGCTGGTGATCGCGACCCTCACCGCGAGCGTGCGCCAGCAGACCCGTGTCGCCGGTGCCCGCGAGCGGCGCACGGCGCTGCTGTACGCCATGAGCCGCGAACTCGCCGCCACGCGCGGCAGTGCCACCATGGCGCGGGTGGCGGTGCGCCACGTCGCGGAAGTCTTCCAGTGCCAGGCCGTGGTGCTGCTGCCCGCGGCGGGTGGCAAGCTGCGCTACCCGGCGGAGGCTCCCCTGGAGAGCTCGTTCCGCCACGCGGATCTGGCCGTGGCGCAGTGGGTGGCCGATCACGGCCACCGCGCCGGACTGGGCTCGGATACCCTGCCGGCCTCGCCCGGGCTGTACGTACCGCTCGGCGATGAGAGCCGCACGGTGGGCGTACTCGCCGTGCTGCCCGCCAATGCACGGCGCGTGCTGCTGCCCGAACAAAGTCACCTGCTCGGCACGTTCGCCGGACAGATCGCGCTCGCGCTCGAGCGGGCGCACCTGGCGGAGGTTGCCGAGCAGTCGGGCCTCGCCGCGGAGCGCGAGAAGCTGCGCAACACCCTGCTGGCATCCATCTCGCACGACCTGCGCACGCCGCTCGCCGTCATGGCGGCCGCCGGCAGCACGCTCGCCCAGCATGGCGCCGGCCTCGATGAGACGACACGCGTGTCACTGGCGCGCTCGATCGAGACCAAGGCGCGCGAGATGTCGGAGCTGGTGTCGAACGTGCTCGACCTGGTGCGTTTCGAGGCCGGACAGGTGGTGCTGCGGCGCGACTGGCAGATGCTCGATGACCTGGTGGGCAACGCCCTTGCGGCACATGCCGCGAGGCTCGCCGCGCACCCGGTGGAGCTGCGCCTGCCGAGCGACCTGCCGCCGGTTTTCGTGGATGCCACGCTCATCGTGCAGGTGTTCGTCAACCTATTCGACAACATCGCCAAGTACACCCCCGCCGGCACGCGCGCCTCGGTCAGCGCCGTCGCGGATAGTGCGCGGGAACTGGTGCGGGTGGTGGTGGACGATGACGGCCCGGGGCTTCCGGCGGGCGATCCGGGCCGCCTGTTCGACAAGTTCCAGCGCGGCAGCGATGAGGGTACGGTGGTCGGGGTGGGCCTCGGGCTGGCGATCTGCCAGGCGATCGTGCGTGCCCACGGCGGTGAGATCGAAGCGCAGCGCCGTGACAGCGGCGGGGCGCGCTTCGTGTTCACGCTGCCGGCGACGGAAAGCGCGCCGTGACGCAGGCGATGCATCAGGTGCTGATCATCGAGGACGAGCCGGCCATCCGCACCGTGCTGCGGGTGCTGCTGGAGGCGCACGGTTACCGTTGCGTCGAGGCGGACACGGCGCAGCGCGCCGAGATCGAGGCACGCAGCCACAAGCCTGACCTGCTGCTGGTCGATCTGGGGCTACCGGACGAGGACGGCCTGAAGGTGATCCGCCGGGTGCGCGCCTGGTCGCAGGTTCCCATCGTCGTGGTCTCCGCGCGCACCATGGAGGAGCAGAAGATTGCAGCTCTCGATGCCGGGGCCGACGACTATGTCACCAAGCCGTTCAGTACTCCGGAGCTGCTGGCGCGTCTGCGGGCAGCATTGCGCCGCGACGTGCGCACTGCGGCACCGGCGCCCGTGCTGCAGTTCGGCGCACTGCGCGTGGACCTGGCGCGCCGCGAGACGCTCGGCGCTGCCGGCGAGGTGCACCTGACGCCGCTCGAGTACCGCGTGCTCGCCTGCCTGGCGCGTCATCTCGGCGGCATCGTGATGCAGCGCCAGCTGATCCGCGAGGTGTGGGGACCGGAGCGTCAGGATGATTCGCGCAGTCTTCGGGTGTGCATCAAGAATCTGCGCGCCAAGCTTGAACCGGACCCGCGGCAGCCGCGCTACCTGGTCACGGAAACGGGGCTCGGCTACCGGCTGCGCGCCGACGAGGACGCCTCGGCCGAGGCGGGCTCGAGAGCTTAGACGAGCGGCGCGCGCAGCGCCTTCAGGTCAGCGATACGATCAGCTTGGCCGAGTGGCTGCGCCAGTTGATCGGAATGATGAACGCGCGCTGGCCGGGCTTCTGCGGGATATCGGGCTTCTCGCCCGACAGTACGCTCGGCACCGAGATCACGAATTCGCGGCCGAAGTCGCGGCGCGCGTTGCCGGAGATGGTGTTGGCCACCTCGCCGACCAGGTCGCGCATGGTCTCGTGACTGAAGTCGTTCTCCTGCATTTTCATCAGCAGCACGGTCAGCATCGCCTTGGGAGCGGTGAAGTACACCACGCCCTCGCGCTTGCCCGAGATGTTGATGACCCCGGTGTATTCGTGTACCGCCGGGGAGCCTTCCATCAGGTACGGTGAACCGATCGAGGCGGGCTGTTGTGCGGTGACCTCGAAGAAGTTCGTCGTGCCTTCGACGAAGGTTTTCAGCTCGGTTTCGTGCAGCATTGGCGTTACCTCCTTGCTAGCGCCTAACGCATCAGATCCGCGATGGCTTCGTTCAGCTGCCGGTCGGTGAAGGGCTTGTTGAGGAAGCCGTTCGCGCCCCGTTCCATCGCCTCGACGGCGGTCGCCTTGTCCGCCAGTGCCGAGATCACCAGGATCCGCACCGCCGGCTTCATGGCGACGAGCCGGCCGATGCATTCGATGCCGTCCATGCGCGGCATGGTGAGGTCCATCGTCACCACGTCCGGGTCGGTCTTCTTGAACAGTTCCAGTGCCTCGAGTCCGTTGCCGGCCGTGCCGACCAGCTGCAGCTCCTCGAACTGCTGCGAGCGCTCGATGCGCCGACGCATGATGTTCGAGTCATCGACGATCATCAGCTTGATGTATCGCCTGCCGTTGGCTGGCATCGTTGTCCCGTTGCTGCCCATGGGCGTCGCTGCGTTCGTCCTCAGGCGACCGCGGTACGGGCCGCTTCCACGGCCGGCAGTACGATCTTGAAGCGGGTGAACTTGCCCGGGTGGGTGCTGACACCGATCTTGCCCCCGAGCGCATGGACGCTGCGCGCCACGACGTCCATGCCCACACCGCGGCCGGCGTCCATGGACACGTCCTCCTGCGTGGAGAAGCCGGGGCGGAAGATCAGCGCCATCGCGGTGCGCGTATCCATGGCGGCGGCTTCCTCCTCGGTAATGAGCCGCCGCTTCACGGCGGCCGCCTTCAGGCCCTCAGCGACGATTCCGGCGCCGTCGTCCTCGAATATCAGCTCGTAGCCGTCGCTGAACTTGCGGAAATCGACCAGCACGGTGCCGGTATCGTCCTTCGCCTGTCCGCGCCGCACCTCGGGCGGCTCGATGCCGTGCACGGCGGCGTTGCGCAGCATCTGTATGACGCAGTCCTTGATGGTCGCGGTATACGCCGCCGGGACTTCCGACAGCCCGAGCAGCTTCAGCTTGAACTGCTTGGCGTGATCGTGCGCCAGTCGCTCTGCCAGGGACTGCAGCGTCGGTGAGAGGTCTTCCGCTCTGCGGGTCTTGCGGTCCTGGCCGGCGGTGGCGCTTGGCGCCGGCGCGCTCGGGACGCTCGGGGCGCTCCGCGCCGGGCGGGGGGCCGCCTGTGCCGCGGCGGCGGCCGGGGTGTCCTTCAGCGCGGTGAGGCGCGCGGCCATCTCGCGCACGCCGCGCAGGTGCGCCAGCAGGTCATCGAGCTTGAGCACCATCGGCAGGAAGTCGTTGCCGGTGAGCTCCGGCTTCTTCTTGCACTCGCTCACCATGTCCTCGATCGTGTGCACGCGGCCGGCGACGCTCTTCAGATCGAGGGCCGAGGCCTCGCCCTTGATGGTGTGCAGCTCGCGGAACAGCCCGGAGAGTTTCTTGCGGAACTCCGCATCGGTGCGTGCCGGCTCGCGCAGGATGGTGTTGACCAGCTTCAGTCCGATATCGGAGGTGTCGAGGAACGACATCAGCTGCAGCGGATCCACGTGCATCATGCCGAGCATCACGTCGAGCTGCGAGTTGGCGTTCTCCTGCGACTCATGCAGCTCGCGCGCCAGCCGCACGCTGGAGGTGATATCGCCGACCGAGCACAGCACGTGCTTGATTCCCTGCTCGCCCATGACGCGGTGGAAGTCGAACTGCAGGTAACGGGTCTCCTTGCCGCCGTGCCCGTTCTCCATGGTGATCTCGAGCTGGCCCAGCGGGTTGATGCTCTTCATCAGGTTCTCGTGGGCGCGCTCGCCCCACAGGAGCTTGATGTACTTGGTGGCGGTAACCAGGGTCGCCGGAGCCACCAGCCCCTTCAGCAGCTCCTCGAAGGACAGTCCCGCGAAATCGTTGCGGCTGAACATGTGCGTCAGGGCCTCCGACCACACCGAGCCGATGCGGTAGTTGGCGTCAAGCAGGAAGAAGCCCTCGCGCACGGTCTTGAGGATGTCGCGCGTTTGCTCCTGGGCGTCGTGAGCCGCGCGCTCATGACGCGAGCGCGACAGCTGGAAGTAGCCGGCGGCCGCCGCCAGCAGCAGTGCGGCGAGCACGCCGACCAGCAGCAGCATGCGCAGGCGCGCGGCCGCATCCGAGGCCGTCTTCTGCAGGCTGGTGGCGAGGGCGACCAGCTGCGCACGCAGCGGGCGCGCGCTTTCGGCGGCGTACAGCTGCGCGCGCTTGACCGCGGCGTAGTGCTGGCGACCTTCCGGCGACAGCGCGCTGCCGGAGGTATCGGAGTCCACGTAGGGCTGATCGCTGAAGGACACCACCGGCTCGAGCGCGGGTTCGTATTCGTGCCACATCAGCAGCGCCCGGCCAAGCTCGGGCGAATTGATATTGCCGGCGGCGCCGAGCTGGCGCAGATCCTGGTCGAAGCGTTTCACCGTCTCCTGCAGATCCTTGAGAGCGGCGACTTCGTAGGCGCGTATCTCGAGGCGGTCACGCAGCGTGTTCAGCTGGTGGGAGATCTCTTCCGGGTAGGCTTGCAGCGCGCTCGCGGTCTGCAGCGCCATGATGTCGGTGCGCATGTGCGTGGCGAGGCGGAACCCCATGACCAGCACCGCACCCATGACGATCATCAGCGCCGTACCGATACCGGCGGTGGTGAGGTGGCGGCGGCGTTCGCTCGTGGCACTGGTCATTTTTGGAAGTCTCCTGTCCTTCATTGCTTCGGCAATTCGAAGCGCACGCGGGTCGTGACCGGCACTTCGACGGCGGAACCTTCGAGCAGCATCGGCGCGTAGCGCCAGTGCTTGACCGCGTCGATGGCCGCCTGGTCGAACACACCCGGAGGCGTTGCCTCGATGACGTGGATGTCACGCGTGCCGCCATGGGTGTCCACGGTGAATGCAAGGGTCACGCTGCCGGCCTGGCGCTTCTGCAGGGCGCCGACCGGATACTCCGGCGGCGTGTTGCGCACGCGCTTGAGGCTGGCTGCCAGCGTTGCGGGGTCGACGGCGGCGCCGGAGGCCTTCGGTCCCGCCAGCTGCTGCACGGCCGCGAGGTCCTTGGGATCTGCACCCCAGCGGCGCGCCTGGGCGAGGTCCGCGTCCGCGGCCTTGCCGGCCTGTACCGTGGCGCGGGCCCGCTCGAGCAGCGCCTGCGCCAGCTGGCGGCTTGCATCGGCAAGGCTTGCGCTGGTCGGGTCGCTCGACTGGCTCTGCGTCAGATAGTAGGCAGCGCTGTCCTGCTCGGGATCGGTGAGGCGGCCGTCCTGGATGCGCTGGCGTGCCAGTTGCGCAAGGCGCTCGCCCTCGGCCTGGGCGGCCTTTTGCCTTGCGCCGGTGAGGTCCTTCTGGAAGGCGAGTATGTCGGCCGGCTTGGCGCCGTTGGCGCGCGCTTCCCCGAGCCAGCGTTCCTCCTCGGCGCTGTTCTTCGCCAGGGCCGCTTCGCGCGCCTTGCGCAGGTAAGCCCCCGTCAGCTCCCGTGCGACGCGGTCCGTCGTGGTGCTGGCGGGGACCGCGCTCTGCAATTCCTGCATGTAGGACTTGGCACTGTCGTCTGTTTCCGTGAGGCGGCCGTCGCGGATGCGATCCTCGATGAGCCCGGAAAGGCGCGTTACCTTGGCATCTTCCTGTCGGCGGGCGATCTCGGTGCGCCACTTCGCGATCTGCTCGGCCGACAGATTGGCCGACTGCTGTGCCTGGCGCAGGTAGGCGGTGGCGCGATCGGCGTTGCCGTCGGCCAGCGCTTTGGCGATTACGGTGGAGTAGAAGCGTTGCTCGAAGGCGCCGACCCGCGCATCGGCGGGACTGGCAAGCTTGAAGTTAGCGAGCGTGAGCGCCGCCTCCTCGAAGCGAGCCGCGCTCAGGGCCTCATCGAAGCGGCTGCCGAGCACGCCGGCCACACGCTGCAGGCCGTCGCGGGCTTCGCCGTTACTGGCGTCGGCGGCGACCGCAGAGCGGTAATACAGGAGCGCGTTGTCGCCGGCCGGCTCGGTGAAGCGCCGCTCGTGCATGGCCAGGCGCGCCTTCTCGAGCAGCTCATCGACCTTGCCCTGCAAGATCGAGGTGTCGGCCGCGGGCGCGGCGACGCTCGGGGTGGGCGCGCCGCTCTGCGTTGCAGCGGCCTGGCTTGCAGGCGCGGCAGCTAGCGCAGGCTTGCTGGGGGCGCCGGCGCCCTGCGTCAGCCACCAGAAGGCCCCGCCGGCAGCCAGCGCCACTGCGACTGCCACCGCCACGAGCAGCGGCAACATTCGGCGCGGCCTTTTGGTGTCGCCGCCATCGGCGAGCGGGGCTGTGAGCTGGGGCCGGAACGAGGCAATGCTGAGGTCGGACTGAGCCGGTACCGGTGGCGGGGCGGCCGCCTTGTTGGCCACCGCCGCTTCGATCGCCCCGTCCAGTACCGCCTGAGTCTTCGGTGAATCGACTGGTGTCGGCAAGACCGCGAAGACCTTGCTTCCCTTGAGCTTTGCGGCGAGCTGCCGTTCCTTGGTGGCCGCGGCGAACACCAGCAGCACCGCGCGTGGCCGCGCCGCGTGCGCCGCGTCCACCATCGCGCGCACATCGGGCAGCTCGCGTGCATCGATGACCAGTACCTGGCCGCGCTTGCCGCTCGCCATGGCCTCGAGCGCGGCCTCCAGTGAGTCGACCGGACGCACGGCGGCCTGACCGCCGAGCGTCTGGCCCAGCTCGAGGAGAAAATCGTCATGGCTGGTGATGACGGTGACGTCCACCGCCGGCTGTGGCATCGGCTGCGTGCCCGCTGCAGCGGGTGTGGCCGCCTCGGGACTGCGGGAAGCAGAGCTTGCACTGACCACGTGGCGCCTCTCCAGCAAGGATCGTCGAGCGAGTGAATCCAAGTGTCCGTCCAGTGGAACCAGCGCCTTCAGAGCGACAACTGCGCAGCGCGGAAAACCTCGCCGTTGCAGCATATGTAGCCTCCGTTGCAGCGCAGTGCGTCAGTTCACAATAACGAGAGGCTCAGTCGGGAAGCCGCGACGCGAATTGGCCAAACTCTGAAGCACTACTCGCTTTCTGTAAGCTCGCCCGGCCGGGGGCGACGGTGCGCTGCAGGGCCGGCACGCTGCACCGGCACGGTGCGCGAGCGAGACGCTTTGCAATCAGTCACTTAACGCCCGCCGCCGACCCGGGCCGCCCGGACTTGCGCAAGGACAGTGGCGCTCGCGCGCCGGCAAGTGAACAATCAGTCGCTGTGACCGTCTTAACGTAATAAGTGGATCAGGATCTGAAGGCCATCACTCATTACGCGAGGCGTTGGGACTAGCTTATAACTACGCTGGCGCCGCCGGCATCGCCGGGCGCCTGAGGACCTCGACCCACGAGCTCAACGGGAGAAGCGACGATGCGACCGCTCGGCGTTGACCAGAACTCCAACGGCAGCCCTGCCGACTTCATCGATACCCTCAGTTCCTTCAGCCGGCTGCACCGCGCGCAGCGCTGGGAAGGCACCTTCGGCGAATTCATCGCCAACGTCCTGCCGGCAAATGCGGTGGCGCTGGCACGCAGCAGCCATGAATACATCTGGGACATGCTGCGCTGGCACGGCCGCGCCGGGCAGCCCGATGCACCGACTAACGCGCGCGCGCGCGAACTGTTCAAACGCGAGCTGTTCGGCATCGACGAGCCGCTCGGGCGTGTGGTCGACTACTTCAAGGCCGCCGCCGCCGGCTCCGACGTCGGGCGCCGCCTGCTGCTGCTGTTGGGACCGCCCTCGGGCGGCAAGTCGACGCTGGCCATCCTGCTCAAGCGTGGACTTGAGGAGTACAGCCGCACCGACGAGGGCGCACTGTATGCAATCCGCGGTTCGCCGCTGCGCGAGAACCCGCTCAATCTGATTCCGACCAGCCTGCGCCCCGAATTCCGCGACCGCTACGGGGTCAGCATCCAAGGCGAGCTGTCGCCGTGGGCGCGCGACTTTGTCGAGCGCGAATTCGAAGGCGATTTCGTGCGCGTGCCGGTGGAGCGCGTGTTCCTCAACGAGGCATCCCGCGTCGGCATCGGTACCTATGCGCCCCACGATCCGACCACCGCGGATATCGCCGACCTGGTGGGCTCGGTGGACCTGGCCAAGGTGGCGCAGATCGGCGATGAGGGCGACCCGCGCGCCTGGTCATGGTCGGGGGCGGTGTACGCGGCCAGCCGCGGCGTGCTGGAGATGATCGAGATCCTCAAGGTCAAGCGCGAGTTTTTGTATCTGCTGCTGACCCTTACCCAGGAAAAGAACGTCAAGGTATCGCGCTTTCCGCTGATTCACCTGGATGAGACCATCCTGGCGCACACCAACCTCGCTGAGTTCCACAAGTTCCTGCAGGAGAAGGAGAACGAAGCGCTGCTCGATCGCATGGTGATCATCAAGATCCCCTATGCGCTGTCCTACCACGACGAGTCGCGCATCTACCAGAAGCTGGTATCCGGCGCGCCGGCGTTCCGCGACGTGCACCTCGACCCGCACGTGCTGAATCTGGCGGCGGTGTTCAGCATCCTGACCCGTCTTGCCAGGGCCGAACGCGAGGGGCTCGATCCGCCGAAGAAGCTGCGGCTGTATGCGGGTGAGGCGGTCGAGGGCATCGCGGAATCAGAGGCCGTGCGGCTGCGTGCGGAGGCGCCCGATGAAGGCATGACGGGTGTGAGCCCGCGCTTTGTGATCAATGCGATCTCGAATGCCATAACCCGCGGCAACACCCACAGTCTCACCAGCATGGAGCTGCTGCTGGCGCTCAAGGACGGCATCGAGAGCGATGCGCGCATGGATGTTAAGCAGAAGAAGGCGTGGATCGATCACCTGGTCACCGCCCGCAAGGAGTTCTACAACCGCTGGGTCAAGGAGGATGTGCACCGCGCGATGTTCGCCTCCTTCGAGGAGGAGGCGCAGCAGCTGCTGGAGAAGTACCTCGACGAGGTCGAGGCGTCGCTCGATCACCGCCAGGTTACCGACCCGATTACCAACGAGAGCCGCGCCGCCGATGAGCGCTTCCTGCGCTCGGTCGAGGAGAAGATCAAGGTATCCGACTCGGGCAAGATGTCGTTCCGTCAGGAGGTCGTTCGCAAGGCGATGGTGGCCTTCAAGGCCGGCGAAAAGTTTAAGCTCGCCAGCCACGCGCGCATGCGCGAGGCCATCGAGCAGTACCTGTTCGAGGAACGCCGCGACGTGCTCAGGCTCGTGACCTCGACCGCGCGCCCGGACGAGGACGCGCGCCAGAAGATCTCCGTGGTGCAGCAGCGGCTCGTGAACGAGTACGGCTACGATGATCACAGCGCCAAGGAAGCCCTGAGCTACGTCACCACGCTGCTGGCGCAGGAGTAGCGGCGTGCGCGGAAAAGGAGTACCACTGAGCCGTGGATTCTGAGGGCGGCAAGCGCAGCGACCCGAACGCAGCGAAATGGTACGAGCTGTTCTCGCGCGGTGCGCGCGACTGGCTGCGCCACGACGAGAAGGTGCGCGAGGCGGTGCGCAGCAACCTTCCCGAGATCATCGCCGGCGGGGATGTCATCACCGGTGGCGCCAGCACCGTGCGCGTGCCGGTGCGTATGCTCGAGCACTATCACTTCCGCCTGCGCCGTGCCGAGGAGAGTCAGGGCGCCGGCCAGGGCAAGGCCAAGCCCGGCGATGTGCTGTCCGATCCCAGCAAGGAACAGCGGCCGGGCGAGAAGGGCCACGGCGGCCGCGAGGAGGGCGGCGTGCAGCTGCTGCTCGACTTCAAGGTCGATGACATCGTCGACTGGCTGTGGGAAGAGATGAAGCTGCCGAACCTGAAGCCGCGCACCGGCCCCTCCGATGAGAGTGAATGGGTACGTGAGGGGTGGAGCCGCCGTGGTGCGCGCTCGCGCCTCGACCGCCGCCGCTCCTTCAAGGAGCTGGTGAAGCGCCGTGCCGCTCCCGGCGCCACCCAGACGTTCACCGACGAGGACCTGCGATTCCGGCAGCTGACCCGGCGGCGCCGGCCCGCCGTGCACGCGGTGGTGCTGTTCATGCTCGACGTCTCCGGCAGCATGGCCGACCGCGACCGCAAGCTCGCGAAGACGTTTTTCTTCTGGGTAGTGCAGGGCCTGCGGCGCGCCTACCGCTCGCTCGAGACGGTGTTCGTGGCGCATACCACCGAGGCGTGGGAGTTTAACGAGCCTGATTTCTTCCAGGTGACCGGCACCGGCGGCACGGTAGCTTCCACCGGCTTCGCCAAGGTGCGCGAGATCATCGATGCGCGTTACAACCCCGGGCGCTGCAATATCTACCTGTTCTACGCCTCCGACGGCGATAACTCCGTGAGCGATGCCGCGGAGGCGCGCGCCGGGCTCGGCGCGATCGTCGCCGATGCCTGCTTCACAGGCTACATCGAGGTCTCATCGGGTCTGTCGCGGCAGCTCGCCACGGAAACCGGCAAGCTGTTCGCGGAGCTCATCTCCGGCGGCTGCGCAGCCGGCAGCTACGCACTCAATGACTTCGAGGACGTGTGGGGCGCGGTGCGGCACTTCTTCACCATCGAAAGCGAGGCGCCGGCGGGCGCATCCCCCAGCGGCAGCCCGTGAGCGAGGACTGGCAAAGCTACGTGCGGCGCATCGAGGAGCTCGCCGCCCGTTCCGGACTGAAATTCCACCCGGTGGATTTCGAGCCGGTGCCCGACAGCTTCATGATGGAGATCGCCGTCTATGGTCTGCCGGTGCGCATGCCGCACTGGTCATTCGGCGTGCGCTACATCTACCAGCTGATCCAGCGCCACATGGGACATTCGCGGCTGTTCGAGGTGGTGTTCCCCGGCAACCCGGGCCACGCCTACCTCGCCCAGAGCAACGGTCTCGCCGAGAACATCCTGGTGACGGCACACGTGCTGGGGCACGCCGACTTTTCGCGCAACAACCTCCTGTTCCGTCGCTGCCAGGAGCAGGTGAGCGAGCGCATCGTCGAGCACGCGGCTAACCACGCGCGCCAGATCAGCGAGGCCATCGAGGCGCACGGGACGCAGCGCGTGGAGGTCGCGCTCGATGCCGCGCTGGCCCTGGAGCAGCACGTCGATATCGACCAGGCGCTGCGGCGCGAGCGCTATCCGGAGTACCTCGAGGATGCCAAAGCGCTGGTCGATGACACGTTCCGCAAGCGCTTCGCCGCGCTCGATCCGGCGGTCGCCAGCACCGGCATGGAAGCGAAGAAGCGCGCACCGCTGCCGCCTCACCCGGAACGTGACCTGTTGTGGTTCGTGGCCAATTACGCACCCGAGATGGAGAGCTGGGAGCGCGACATCTTCCTGGCGGTGCGCGAGGAGTCCTTCTACTTCTACCCGGTCTTCGCCACCCAGATCATGAACGAAGGCTGGGCGTCGTACTGGCACGCGCGGCTGCTGCGCGAGGCGGACTTCGTGCCGCAGCAGGCCTACCTCGATGCCATCAAATGCCACTCGGACGTCGTGCGCCCGGTGGCCGCCGAGCAGCAGATCTCCCTGAACATCAACCCCTACCACCTCGGCTTTGCGATGTGGGAGAAGATCATCGCCAAGGACGGGCTGGCGGCCGCGCGCAGCATCATGGAGCAGGACGATGACTTTGGCTTCGTGCGCAATCACCTGACGCGCGAACTCGCCGAGGAACTCGACCTGTTCCGCTACAGTGCACGCAACGACGGGCAGATCAAGGTCCTGGAAAACGATCTGACCGCACTGCACGAGGCGCTGCTGGCGCCCAAGTACAACTTCGGAGCGCCGAGCGTCTCGGCCGCGCACGTGCGCAACGACGGCACCCTCGAGCTGACCCACGACAGCAGCACCGACGGGCGCGGACTCGACCTGGAGCGCAGCCGCAAGGTGCTCGACTATCTGCACAAGGTCTGGCGCCGGCCGATCGTGCTGACCACGGTCAACCAGGCAGGCTCGGCGCTCGAGCTGACGTCCCCGTAGAGCGCTAGCTTCTGCCGGCCGGTGTGTTCTTCGCCGGCGCCGTGGGCGGGGCGGCACCGGTGCCCCAGTCCTCCTCCTCGTCCGAGGTCACGATGGCGACCGGATCGCTCGCGGGAAAGGTGGCCGCGAGCGCCTCGTCCAGCTGACGCTGAATCTTCAGCTGACGGCGTTTTTCTGCCTCATCGCTCGAAGGGTCGCTCATGGAACCTCAGTGCCGGGTTCAACCTGGCAGATGTGTGCCGGCAGATGCTACCCCTTGCGCTAGACTTAGCGCATGTCCCGCCCATACCTGGTGTTCGTGCGCGCGGGGGGCGAGTCGCACCACCGCCGGCTGATCGCCGAAGACCCTGAGCGTAACTGGGACTGCTGCGTGAGCTGGTACGTGGCGCCTGTGCCTGAGCAGGTGGCGGAGTACTACTGCCAGGGCGGCTTCAACAAGTTCGACGGCTTCCTCGAGTTCTGGCGCGAGCGGCCGCAGCCGTGGGCGTACCGCTACATCCTGCTGCTCGATGATGATGTCTACCTTGCTCCCGGGGAGGTGTCGCGCTTCCTCACCCTGTGCGAGCACTATCAGACCTATCTGTCGCAGCCCGCGCTGCACTGGTTCACTCAGACCACCCTCAACGCGCTGGTGCGCAATCCGGTGTGCCTGCTGCGGCGCGTGAGCTTTGTGGAGGTGATGGCACCGTGCTTCTCGAGTGCGGCGCTCGAGGCGCTCATCCAGACCTTCGGCATGACGCGCAGCACCTGGGGCACCGACATCGCCTGGGCGGGCCTCATCGACGGGCGCCACCCGATCTACGTGGTGGATGCCGTCGGCATGGATCACACGCGCACCGGCGATGGCCGCCCCGGGGCCTTCTACCGCAAGCTGGCCGAGATGGGCGTCGATCCGGGCATGGAGCTGCGCGGCGTGCAGCGCCTGTATCCGGCGCTGCGCAGCAACCGCACACTCGCCGGCGGACACGTGTATCGCCCCGCCGTCCCGCGCAGCGTGGCCCCGGCGCTCATGTGGATGTTCGAGCGGCTGAAATTCATCGTGCGGCTGCGCAAACGGGCGATGTTTCACCTGCGCTACTGGCGCGCGACCCTGCAGGACGCGCTGTCGCGCTAGGTTAGCGCCTTAGCGCGCGAGTCGATCAGCGCGCGGATCGCCGGCCACTCGTTCGGCGCAAGACCGAGCGCCTGCGGCTGGCGGCCCGCGAGTACGCTGAAATCCTTGGCCAGGTATTCGGCCGTCAGCTGATCGCAGCGCTCGCCGAGCACGCGCGAGTCAGGATCGGGATTGAGCACCATGCCAAGTCCGGTCGGCGGAGTCGCGATGGTGCGCACCGCCAGGTCGGGGCGCTGCTCGCGCAGCAGCAGCACCAGCCGCCAGATATCGCCGCTCCAGAAGCCGGTTTCCCGTTCGCGCTGCGCGGTGCGTGCATCGAGCGGATAGCAGTCGTGCATGAGGATGACGGAGCCTGCGGCACAGTTGCGCTCGACGTTAATGAAGTCGCGCAGCGCGTACTCGAAGCGATGCATGCCATCGATGAACGCCATGTCCACGGCGCGCCCGCCGAACTCGGCGCGCACGTCGTGCTGCGCGAAGAAGTCATCGCTGGTGGCGCTGATAATGCGTTGCCGCGCGCCCGGCGGCCGCGCCAGCTGCGGCTGCGGATCGACGCCGATCACCTGCGTTTCCGGCAGCGCCCGCGCCAGCGACTGTCCGCCCGCGACACCGATCTCAAGATAGGTCGCCGGCCTCAGGTGCCGGTGGATGCGCCCGAGGACCTCGAAGTAGTCCTCGCCGGGCAGCGTGAGACGCGACATGAGCGAGTAGGCACGCGAATAGTCGGCATGCTCGACGGCCTGGCGGGCCAGTGCGAGAGCCTGCTGCGGCCGTCCCAGCCACTGCTGCCAGCGTGCACGACGGAACAGCGAGCGTGCCGCCCGCCGCCCGGCGGTGGATGGGGTAATGGTTGCCAGCGCCACGGTGCCCTTTACTTCGCTAAGGCAGTCTAACCGCTGAGGCTGCCGCGCCTCTAGGCTGGCCCCGGGCAGGGCTTCGGGAGTAGGCTTTTGCCTGCCGGTGATGCTGGTGCGGTGCCGGTGAAATCGGCCGGGGGAGCATCCTGCATATGGGGTACACGACTTCGGGCATCCGCAACATCGCGCTGGTCGGCCAGGCCGGCGCGGGTAAGACCTCGCTCCTCGAGACGCTGCTGCTCACGGCCGGCGCGACCCGCACCCGCGGCAGCCTCGCACGCGGCACCACGGTATCGGACTTCGACCCGCAGGAAAGGCGCCTGCAGCACTCCCTGGACACCGCCATCTGCAGCTTCGACTGCCATGACGTGCACATCAACCTCATCGACACCCCCGGTTACGCGGATTTCCTGGGCAAGGCGCTGTCGGTGCTCGAGGCGGTCGAAGCGGTCGTCGTGGTCGTCAGCGCCGCCAGCGGCGTGGACACCCTCACCCAGCGCCTCATGGAATTCGCGCGCGAACGCGAGCTGTGCCGGCTGGTGGTCGTCAACAAGATCGACAGCCGCGATGCGCACTGTGCGGATGTTCTGCGCCAGCTGCGCGAGGTGTTCGGCCCTGAATGCCTGCCGCTGAACCTGCCGGCCGGCGCCGGAGACAGCGTGGTCGACTGCTTCTTCCAGGCGCATGGGCGGGCGACGGATTTCTCCTCCGTCGAGGCGGCCCATACGCAGATCATCGATCAGGTCGTCGAGCTCGACGAGAAGCTCATGGCGCTTTATCTGGAGCAGGGCGAGGAGATCTCGCCCGAGCAGCTGCACGATCCGTTCGAGCAGGCGCTGCGCGAAGGCCATCTGGTACCGGTGTGCTTCACTTCTGCCGACAGCGGGGTGGGGATCCCGGAGCTGCTGCAGGTATTCGAGCGGCTCATGCCCAATCCCACTGAGGGCAATCCGCCGGCCTTTCTCAAGGGCACCGGCGAGAATGCCGAACGCGTGTCGGTGAGTCCGGATCCGTCCCGCCACGTGATCGCGCACGTGTTCAAGGTCTCCATCGATCCGTATGTGGGCAAGCTCGGCGTGCTGCGCGTGCATCAGGGCACGGTGCGGCCGGGCAGCCAGCTGTTCGTCGGCGATGCGCGCAAGCCCATCAAGATCGCGCACCTGTTTCGCCTGCTCGGCAAGGAGACCGCCGAGATCAGCGCCGCGGTGCCCGGCGACATCTGCGCGATCGCCAAGGTGGACGAGCTGCACCTGGATGCCGTGCTGCACGACTCGCACGAGGAGGACCAGTATCACCTGAAGCCGGTCGCCTTCCCGCCGCCGATGCTCGGCATCGCCATCGAGCCGGAGCGACGCGGCGATGAGCAGCGTCTCGCTGATACTCTGCACAAGCTCACCGCCGAGGACCCCTGCGTGCGCATCGAGCACCACGCGGCGGTCAATGAGACGGTGCTGTACGGCATGGGCGAGTTTCACCTGCGGGTGCTGCTTGAGCGCATGACCGAGCGTTACGGTGTGCACGTGAAGACTCACCCGCCGAGCATCCCGTATCGCGAGACCATCACGCGGCCCGCAGAAGGGCACTGTCGTCACAAGAAGCAGACCGGCGGGGCCGGCCAGTTCGGCGAGGTTTTCCTGCGCATCGAGGCGCTCGGGCGCGGCGCCGGCTTTGAGTTCGTCGATGACGTGGTGGGGGGTGCGATTCCCGGCCAGTACATCCCGGCCGTGGAGAAGGGCGTGCGACAGGTGCTGAGCGAGGGCTCCCTCGCCGGTTTTCCGATCCAGGACGTACGCGTCACCGTGTACGACGGCAAGTATCATCCGGTGGATTCGAAGGAGGTGGCGTTCGTCTCGGCAGGCCGCAAGGCCTTCCTTGACGCGCTGGGCAAGGCCACCCC
>Ga0209420_1000265_pt1 | contig 30461 bp, 30 predicted proteins | sample BlaSpr_A8_OM1_O1_FD_187972 | JGI IMG/M metagenome (GOLD analysis project Ga0209420, IMG submission 187972) | Forest soil microbial communities from Thunder Bay, Ontario, Canada - Black Spruce, Ontario site 2_A8_OM1_O1 (SPAdes) (version 2) | ecosystem: Environmental > Terrestrial > Soil > Boreal...
TTGGCGGCAAGGCGTACCCTAAGCTTGGGGGAACTGTCATCCGAGCTATTCCTCGTTCTCAGCCCGGAACATACCCTGCGCATCATCTTCGACAGGGTGTGTGCTGACGCATCGTTCTTGCCAAACATCGCATTTGAGGGGATGGATGTTGCGACGCTGCGTGGATTGATTGCTGCGGGGCTCGGCATAGGGCTCCTTCCTCCCGCGCCCGCTCGATTTGCGGGCGTCGCAGAGATCAAATTGTCGCCGGCGCGCCCCATTCGACCGTTAGGCATAGGGTGGATCGCCGATCGTCACGTTCCGGCTAGTGCAGTGGAATTTCGCAAGTTCGTTGTGTCTAAATTCCACGGAGAGTAAAAATCTTTCCTGCTCACATTCGAATTGACGGATCGCCCGGCAGGAAATCCTCACCCGGAGGATTCACAACGTCAAATAAACAATTTGCGCGAACTGGTCGCCGTTAACGACGCCTTTGCCCCCTACTGGATCGAGATCGGCGAACGGCTTTTCCGCGACCGACTCCTGGACGGACTTTCCCGCGGACCTCAATTTCTCAACGCGGTCGCGCGCAGTGATGAGCCTGTCACGGAATTTCGGGAGGTCCGCCTTGTTGCCGAGCGGGCCGTGTCCCGGAACAATCTTTGGTGTCGTCGCCGGCCTGCGATAGAATTTTGTCAATGGCGGCAATCACGCCCGTGATTGTGCTGCCCGTGCCGGGGTCGATGTAGGGACACATCCCATCGCGATGCCCAGCAGCGCCGCAATCGAAAACCACGCGAGACCGTGCTGCAGCTGTTCGGCCAGCGCGACAACATTTACCGAGATCGGTCGGATTGCAGTTCGCACGCTGATCTTCTGGAACAAAAGCTCCGCCGTTCCTTAAATTTTAATTGGTCAGTTTTACCAGGCCCACGCGGCGCATGAGATCTTCGAACCGCGAATCCGAGCGCAGTGCATCAAAACGCGGATCTACCTTGAACCACATGAATCCGTACGGTCCCTTCTCAAAGCCGTCCTCAAGGTCCTTCAGCGCTTGATCTTTTTCGCCGAGGCCTACAAGCGTGGCAACTCGGTAGTCTGGCGTGCTGCCATCTTTGATCTTCTCGTTCAGCTCAGTGAGTATTTTTTCAGCCTTCGGCCTATTTCCGGAGATGGCGTAAGCATGCCCCAGATAATCCAGGTATGTGGTGGGCCGGCCATCGGAAAGTTGAAGAGCCTTTTGGAATTCGAGGATGGCTTTGGCGTAGTTCCCTTGTGCTTCGGTGGCTAAGCCCAGGACAGCGTGTGCCGCCATAAAATCCGGGTCTTCCTGCAGCGCGGCTTCGCTTTCCGCGACAGCTTGGTCGTTGTGGCGCGCAAAATACGCAACGTAGCCTGATGCCGCTGCGACGATCAATGAGAAGGGATCGAGCTCGCGGGCCTCTCGGATTTCCACCAAGGATTCAGGGCCGCGTCCCATCGCCGCGAGGTACAACGCATACCATTGGTATGCCGGCACGTAGTTTCCATCCAATTCGATAGCGCGCTGAAACTCCCGCTCCGCCGCTGCCCAGTTCCACTCCCACATGAAATAGACGTATCCGAGTGAAGCGTGTCCCTCGGCACGAGATCCATCGAGCTCCACCGCTTTTGTTGCGGCCGCCTTCGCCTTGGGGATACCCTCCGGACTAGACAGAAAGCCATAAAACACCAGGGCGTTGTAAGTGTCTGCGAGACCCGCATACGCCGGCGCATAATTCGGATTTCGCTGGACGGCTTGTTCAAAAAAGCTAATGGCCATGTTTAGACCGTCTCGGGACCTCTTGTTCCAGAAGAATCTGCCTTTAAGATACGCCCGGTATACTTCGGTATCGACCGGTGTAGCGCCAGCGAGTGTTTCCTGAACTTCAGGACTGAGTCGCACCTGAATCTCCTGCGCGACAGCCTCCGCCACTTCGCTTTGGACCTTGACGAGGTCCCCGAGCGGTCGGTCATATTCACGCGCCCACAAATGTGTTTGATCGTCGGCCCTAATCAATTGCGCCGTCACGCGCAAGCCATCGCCTGTTTTCCGGATGCTGCCTTCGAGCACGTAATTCACCCCGAGTTCGCGTGCGATCTCTTTGATCGGCTTGTGGCTTCCTTTATAAGTCATCATCGAGGTTCGTGCGATCACGCGCAATTGCTCGCGATTCAATCGGCCCAACTGAGTGATGATCTCTTCGGTGAACCCGTCGCTGACATACTCCTCTCCGGCGTCTCCGGTCAAGTTTTGGAAGGGAAGCACCGCCAGCATCGCAATTCCCATCGAAGGTTGTGGCCTGGCTCGAAAGTTTATCCAAGCAACGCACGTGGAAACGGTGACGACAATCGCCAACACGGGGACGATCACCCTCCTGAACGTTTGGCGCCGTTCTGGCACGGCGAGTCCGAGTTTGACAGGCGCGGAGGTCGGTTCCAGGTCTGAATCGGCCTTCAAACCGGCCGGCTGTGCATCGAAAACTTCCTGAACGGGGGCGATGAAGCGGTATCCACGACGCGGAACTGTCTCAATGAACCGTGGTTTCCCGGGGCGGTCGGAAAGTGTCTCGCGCAGCTTTCTGACCGCAGTATTCAGCCCGTCCTCGTATTCAACGAACGTCTGTCCGGGCCAAAGTGCCTTGTGGAGTTCCTCACGGCTTACTAACTTCCCATGCCGCGTCGCCAAAACTTCCAGCAGCCGTAACGGTTTGTCTTGGATGTGTACATTAGTGCCGTTCCTTCGTAACTCTCCTGCGCACACATCTACCTCAAAAGGGCCAAAACGCAAGATGGGCTGGGGCGGTGGTGATGCCATTTCAGTAGTCACTCAACAAATAGTAAGGGGGGACTCGGCGAAGTCTAGCACCAATAGTGAGCAGGCTTAGTGTTAATTTTCTATGCAACCCATTCCGTTTCTTGCTCCTGGCTGTTCAGCAAGAGTTCAGCAACAGTTCGGATGCCGTACATTGACCCTATCCTCGCCACTAGGGCAGACTCCCGCCCCAGCACCCCACAGGAATGGGCATTGCGGCAATGCGCCCGCAGCTCTCGTGCATCCCTCGGGTCGGTCGTAAGCGCTGCCCCTGAGTTGCGGGCTGGCGTTACCTAAAGCAAAAAGGAGAATGACGTGAAACCGAAAACCAGGACTCTTTCCGTCGTATGTCTCGCGGCGTTTGGGTCGTTGTTCGCCGTGTCCACACCGGCTCAGAGACCTCAAATTCCTACCCAGGCCCACCCGGCAAAAACAGTCGCTAGCGACGAGGCCGCGGGGAGTAAAACGCAGGAATCACACAAGAGCGACGTATCGAGTCCGGACGCAACAGATGTTTGCGCTTACAAATTCACCTCCGGGAGCGGCGCCACTTACCTGCAATTCTGTGTAACTGTGAACGGAAACATCGTCGAATTTCAAAGCCCCGAGGGCGTCGAACAAATTGACCAAGGCACGGTCGGTGAGGGCTATGGCTTCTGCGATCAGGTCCCGGAAGTCGGCTATTACGACTATGCAGCCTACGGCGCCAGTGGGAACTGGGGTCCGCCGACCAAGCTTTCGAAGACTGCAACCTCTGTCAAGATCGAGCGCACCACCAGCGACGGAGCGTTTACTCTGACCCAAACCATCACTTCCGTTGCGGGAGACAACCCTTACGCCAAAATTCTGATGTCGCTCAAGAACAATACCGACGTGACCAAGGGCATCGCCATCTATCGCTTTGCCGACTCTGATCCCGGAAACGCCGCTCAAACTGACACCAATTACTCGGAAAACGGCGACGGAACGAACCAGAGCGGATTTTCCTACGTTCCTTACAGCGATAGCACCGCTCCGCAGTACGGTCTGATGCTGCAGGCTGTCGGCGCTCCGACCCCGGCTTCTGCTGCCTTCCTTCGTGAAGGGTGGGCGAACAACGTCGGCTACGGCCCACCGGTTTGCGCTTCCGGGGATTATCAAACGTCGCCAGTCACCAACCTGGACGACTCAATAATGTATGAGTGGACCTTCAACGTAAACAAAGGCCAGACGGTCAACATGACCAGCAGGTACATCTCGTTTTGAAGTCCAGTGTCAACCGGCCTGCCCTTGAGGCGAAGCCGAAGACTCCGTTCCGGCTCTCAGCGCGACTCTGAGGGCGCAACGGGTTGCCGTGAACAAGAATAAAAAGGAGAAAGACGTGAAACTCAATTCGAGGAAACTTTCGCTAGGATATCTTGCGGCGTTCGCACTGTTTCTTGCCGTATCCACCCCCGCTCAGAGATTGCAGAGCCCCACGAAGGATCACGGGGCCAGGGCGGCCAACTCCGATGCATCAGCCGCCGCTAAAGCGAGGCCAAAAAGCGACGCGGCCAGTCCTGACGCAACTGAGACTTGCAGCTACACGTTTACCTCCGGCAGCGGCGCTACTTACCTGCAGTTTTGTGTGACCGTAAACGGCAACATCGTCGAGTTCACTAGCCCGGCGGGTATCGAACAAATTGCCCAGGGCCCTCCCTTTGAAGGTTACGGCGTCTGTGACGGAACCACAGGAGTCGGTTATTACGACTACGCGTATGCGGGCAGCGGAAACTGGGGCTCGCCGACAACAGTTTCGCACACCGCAACTGCAGTCAAGATCGAGCGGACTACCAGCGACGGACTCTGGACTCTGACCCAGACTATCACCTCGACAGCGGGTGACAACCCGTACGCAAAGATCGCTATGGCGCTCAAGAACAATTCCGACGAATCCAAGAGTGCCTCTCTGCTGCGCTATGCCAACGTCAACGCCGGTGACGCTGCTACCATCGACAATTTCGCCGAGAACTACGATGGATCGCTGGATAGCGCGTGGGGCTACACTTCGTTCGACACCACCGCTGCCGACGCTCCCTACGGATTGATGCTCCAGAATGTGGGGAATTCCGCTCCCACTACCGCAGAGTATTTTCGCGAAGGGTTTGCCATCACCGGTTTTGACGGCCCAACCCCTTGCTCGCCCTTCACGAATTACGTAGGAACGATATACAACGAGGTCGGATCGGTGGTGTATTGGTACGGTTTGGATTTCACCAAAAACCAGACCGTCACAGTCACCAGCAGGTACATGTCGTTCTGAATCTCAGCCAAGCGCAACGAAGCCGTCACGCGGGCCGCAGCGCGGCGAAAACTTGTCGGATGTAGTCGCGGAAGACGCCGTCGCACGTAATCGTAGGCGTACTTTGCCAAAAACTCTCCGAGAAGCCTGCGCCCGCGTTGCGTGCCTTTAAGAGACGATGCACACTTTTGCCTCACCAAGGGGTTTACTGTGCACATTTTCTCAGAAATGGCCACACTTGCCCCCATCTCCTCAAACCATCGCGAGGCGAACAGCCGCGGCAGAGTCCTGTTCAACCGTAGGTAGCCCCTTGTGCTAATTCAGATCGGTCGTCGTATATCGGGGATCGACAGCCGGCTATTTACGTGCGGCGTAGCGACCCTCGTCGCTCTTGGCGCCTTCAGGCTCGAAATCGCGAGCATGGTCGAGGTCGTCCATGAGCCCAGTCTGCGTTGGTCGCCAATCCAACCACTTCTGCGTGAGCGCGCTGGACGCCACCAAATCCAGCCCAGCGAATAACCCAAGCGCGCCAAAGTGCTCGCCTGCTTGCTCAGCAGACACGGACACCGTCGGCAGCTTCAGGCCCCGTCCAATCGCCTCGGCGATCTCTCTAACCGGCACGCCCTGTTCCGCCACCGCATGATACTTGGCTCCCGCAGTACCCTCCTCCAGCGCCAGCCTATACAGGCGGGCGGCATCGAGCACGTGCACCGCGGCCCAGCGGTTGCGCCCGTCACCGACATACGCCGAGACACCCTTCGCGCGGGCTATCTTGATCAGGTAAGTGACCAGGCCTTGTTTAACTCGGTCGTGGACCTGCGGGAGGCGTATAACCGATGCTCGCACCCTGCGTGCCGCTAGCGACACAGCTGTCACCTCGGACGCGCGCGGATACGAGTCGGAGGTAAGATCGGGGGCATCTTGCTCAGTCGCCGCGCGGCCCGATGCCAGGAGCGCAAGCCCGGAAGTGACGAGCAGCAGCCGGTCGGAACCTTCGAGAGCGGAACCGAGTGCCTCGATGGCACGCTTGTCGATCTCGCAGTTCTCCTTGAACTTCGAGAAGTCATGGATAAACGCGGTGTGAATCACACCATCTGAGCTGGCTGCACCGCTGCGCAGACTTTCGAGATCCGCCAAATCTCCTCGAAGCACTTCGGCCCCAGCGGCGATAAGTGATTTGGCTCCCGCATCCGAGCGAGCTAACCCAATCACCGAGTGCTTCGCATCGATAAGTTCCCGAACAACAGCTGAACCGATAAAACCAGTAGCACCTGTGACGAAAATGCGCATTTTCTCTCCTCCTTCGAATTTCGATAATTGATGGGCCCGGTCTTGCAAACTTGATTGCCACGATGAAGCGCAGCTGGGCCGCGTCTCACGCGCTCGAAACTACGTCACCACGGGAGCGGGCCGTCTTCGTTCGAGAACGTTCCCGTCGGACCATCCGGACCGAGCAGCGCAAGTCGCACTGGCTCGCGTGCGCCCTCCTCGACAGTCCGCGTGCCGGTATAGTTGTTGAGGTTCGTCTTGGTATAGCCCGGGCAGGCCGCGTTAACCTTGATCCGGGTTGACTCCAGCTCGATCGCCATGGCGAGCGTTATAGCGTTGAGAGCGGTCTTTGACGCAGGGTAAACGGGGCCGAAGATCGAGCGCCATGGGGAGGCCGGGTCCGAGTTCCTCGTCAGCGAGCCAACCCCGCTCGACACATTAACGATGCGGGCTGCCGGCGCTTCGCGCAGCAGCGGCAGCATCGCCTGCGTAACGGCGAGTACGCCGAACACGTTGGTATCCCATACCGCGCGCACTTCATCCAGGGACACGTTGCTGGGGCGGACCAACTTTGCGTACTCCTGGACGGACATGCTCGGCTGCTTAGTAGTGTTCGAGATAGCCGCGTTGTTGACGAGCACGTCAAGCCGGCCAAGCTCCTTGCGGATGCGCTCCGCCGCGGCCGTGATCGAAGCGTGATCCGTCACGTCAAGCTGCAGCGCGCGTGCGTCCGGCCCAATCTCCTTCGCCGCGGTCTCGCCGCGCTGGAGATTGCGCGACCCGACCAGCACCGTGAAGCCGTGCGCCACCAGATCCTTTGCGATCTGAAGACCGATTCCTTGATTAGCCCCGGTGACCAGAGCGACAGGTTTTTTCTGCATCGTAACCTCCTTATTCAATTCCTTCCTTCGAGCGAATACTTACGAATGGCATGATCGCGAGTGCAAATCCCGTTGCTCCCGTTACAAACGCTTTCACAGTTCCTTCTTCCTAACGCGAAAAAGATTCTCCGACCATTTCTTCGCTTTTCTTCCAAAGCGCCTCCGCCATTTGGCGATCGAGTGCATATTCGCGCACGCCTTCGCTTACGCCGCTGATCGTCACTCCCTCCGGCACAATTTCCCCTACGTGGCAGTTTTCGCAATAGCGGCCACCGATTTCCCCGGCCGGCGCGACGACACCGGCCCACACAGACGTTGCCGCTCCCTGTGGGATGGTCTTCCATGCGAACGGCCCCTTTCCCTCCGCGATGAGCTGATCGTTCATCTGTTTGATCATGCCTTCGAGGTGGCTCGGGTCCATGTGGCGGCCAAGCTCGGTCTGAATGACTCCTGGGTGCACAGCCGCGGCGCGTATACCGCGTTCGCGGTGCCTTTGGTCGAAGGCGACGGCAAAAAGAATGTTTGCGGTTTTCGACCGGCCATATGCGACGAAGGGATCGTAGGACGTGCTTTGAAAGTTCGGATCGTCGAGGTTCACGTTCGAGAAGCGGTGACCTGCCGAAGACAAGTTGATCAGTCGCCCTCCTCTGCGGATGAGCGGCGCAATTCTGTTCACCAGGACAAAGTGGCCCAAGTGATTGGTGCCGAACTGCATCTCGAATTTGTCGGTCGTATAGCTGTACGGCGTTGCCATCACGCCTGCGTTCGCGATGATCACATCGAACGGTTCGCCCTCGCGGAGCAATTGATCGGCGCACTTTCGCACGCTCCCGAGACTGGCTAAATCGAGTTCGACGAGCTCGAAGCTTCCACCGTTCGCTGCCGCGGCCTTCCGTATTTGAGCGGTCACCGCTTCGCCCTTGGCCAAGTCGCGCGCGGTGCCAATTACGTTCGCGCCATGAGCGGCGAGTGACCGAGCCGTCTCCACACCAATCCCAGCCGAAACGCCTGTCACCAGGATTCGCTTAGCGCGTAGATTGATACCGGACAGAACGTCGTCTGTGGTTGATGTAGCTCCAAATGTCTGGACCATGTTTTTTCTCCTATCGTCGGTCCGCCTGAGAAGGTGCCTATTGACAAGCGACGGCGGCTCGCATAAAACGGAGAGTGTCTCCGCACCACATAAGATAACCGGAGATAGTCTCCGGATGCAAGTATTTTTTGACCTTTTTTTTGCCATGCCCAGCAAACGGTCACAACCTGCCCAGCGAAAGCCTCGTGCCGATGCCCAGCGGAATCGCGAGCGCATTTTGGAGGTGGCCAAGCAGGCGTTCACGCGATCCGGAGCAAACGCCAGTTTGGACGATATTGCGAGTGAGGCAGGCGTCGGGCCGGGGACTTTGTATCGCCACTTCCCGACGCGCGAGGAACTCCTACAGGCGGTTTACCGGTCCGAAATGGAAAAGCTTGCCGCGGCGGAGCAGAAGTTCGCGCAAACCATGCCGCCGGTTGAGGCGTTGCGAGCGTGGCTATTGTTGTTCGTTGATGCCATCGAGACGAAGCAGCTTATCGCGCCTGCGCTGAATACCCTGATCGGAGATCCCAAGAAAGTGTTCGCAGCGTCCTACGCTCTAATGAACGAAGCGATTCATGCCCTGGTGAAGCGCGCGATGAAGAGCGGCGATATACGCAAGGATATTGAGCCTATGGATCTCCTGCGGGCTCTTGTGGGCGTCGCCTACGTCCCATCACACCCTGACTGGCAGCAAAGCGCAAAACGGCTCGTGGATATTCTCGTCACTGGTTCGCGGCCGATCCAATAAGCACATGCTGCACGCTCTCGTCTCGCGAAAGGGTTCCATGTGCACATTTCGCCCGAAGCATCGTACGGTGTACGCACTGTGCTCGAACGCATTGTTTTCGATTGATTTGTTGCGGACAAAATTTGGAAGCAAAATGGGCACAATAAGCCTCAGACACCCCTAAAACCGTGCTACGTGACATAGGTGAAGGCTAGAAGAATCAACCACATCTATCAGCCGCGGCCTAGAGTTCGCAAACGGGATATGCACGACACGACTACTGCCATCGCAACGCCCTGTAAGTACTCCGAGGATCATGTGGCCCCTCAAGGTGACGCGAAGCCCCCCGGCCATATGAATCGGAAAAACTCTTGTCCCATCAGCAGGACATTATTCTCCTGCCGCGCTCCACATCTCTTTGCGATCTTAATGGAGGGGGTATTGTCGGGATGAATCACGGAAACGATGCGTCGAAACGGCATTGTGGAGGATGCATACTCGAACACTCGGGCCGCCGCTTCACTGGCATATCCTTGGCCCCAGTAGTTTCGATCAAAGGTATATCCAAGTTCTTGCTCAAAAATGACCTTCGTATCCGAAGGCACTTGCGAGCGTTGATACCATACCCGAGGCAATTTCCCAGATGCCGTGTTCACCTCGAGTGCCATATCGCTAAGGCCACAGCGACCAATCAGCACTCCATCAGACTTACGCAGAACAGCGAGAGGACCTAGTTCCAAGCTCTTATAAGTCTCATAAAACGTTTCTAGTAATGCATGCGTCTCCTGAATAGAACGCGCCCTTCCATTTCCAAGATATCTGGCAACAATTGGATCGGCATGAATACGAGCAAAGAATTCGAAATCCGCCTGTTCAATCCTGCGAAAGATGAGTCGCTCCGACTCAATCCGATCGGTATCGTGTGCTAACGTCATCGGCCGCAACCTGCAGTCACGCCAGAAACTGTCAGCATTTCGTCGATCATGATCCGGCTATGCGTGCGATCGAGAAACTCCTGGAGGTTGTCCAGATTCAGCGCCAGCGGTGGCCGTGATGCGAAAGCTAGTGACGGTTCGCTCATGCGGAAGCCTTTAAGCAGCCAGTGCGTCGGTTGCTTGTTGGGGCTGATCGAGTTTGTCGACCACATTCCAGGGCAGTTTCTTAAACTCGGAAAGAATCCACTCGGCGTTGTCTTTGTCGTAAGCCGATGCGATGTGATGCGGGCGCGCGCTCAATCGACGCATGTTCTCGCGGATCATCCTGAAGGAGGACTACGCTTCCGCCAACGATGCAGAGTTTTTTACTTTCCTCAGCACTCCCGGTTGGCGTGGATTGTTGCGCAAATAAAGCCAAGCCGCGGGCCCGCAAAAAAAAGCCACTGCAATTATGGTGACATTACGGAAGCTCTTTGACATTTGGAACGACATACGCGGTCATTATACGTCGAGTGGAAATAGAACCGAATTACTCCCGGCCCCGTCGTAACTCCCAATAATTCGTGCGGACCAAGTCCCGTCTTCGTACTTCAGTTATGCGAAGCACGTTCATCAGACACATTCTCCAACTCCCTGTGACAGTCGCGTTTTGAAGCGCGCTCGGACCGAAAAAATGATTCAGAGTCTTGACAGTTCCTATACCCCCGACGATACTTGCGCCGTTTGGTCAAAGCGAATCAATGAAGAAGCCAACGCGAAGCGGAATCTCCGCGAAGAAGTCCCCACATCCGCCATCCGTGAGGCGCGTGAGTGCCAAGCACCGCAAGTCACAATCGTCCAAGGCTTCTGTGCCGCTAGGCAATGAAGGCAAGCTTACTTTCAATCATGCCATGATCTACGTTAAGGACGTCGAACGCGGGGTTGTCTTCTACCGAGATTTGCTGGGATTCAAACTCATAGAAGATTTCCAGTATGAGAAAAAGCCAGTGTATGCGCGGCTGCGCGCACCCGGTGGCGACGGAACCATTGCTCTGCATCAGGTGGGTCCGGAAAATTCCGTATTGAGCGACGGTGTACGCCTGTATTTCGAAGTCCGTGCGCTCGATGACTTCTGCCGCAATCTCCAGAAAAAGGGCTTCCACATGACCCAACTGCCACGCATGATGCCTTGGGGATGGCGACACGCTTATCTCAATGATCCAGACGGCCACGAGATTAGCCTGTACTGGGCGGGAGAAAATCGCATGAAGAAAACGATGATTAAGGCCCAAAGAGCAGCCCGGGTTTGACTACTCTGGCAGCCCCCCTTTATCTGTGCGACCCCGTATTCGAAGCGTATCGATCTCGGATGGAAGGAGTGCGGGTGCCGGCACGCAGGATTGAGAACTTCGACCGCGCTGCGCAGAAGCTGCGAACATCGGCCGAAAGCCGCCCTCATGGCCTGGTCCACCGGGCCCCCACGCCGGCGACCGTCGCTGCAGTGCGTAGCAATTTGAGAAATCGTATTGAGATAGTTGTTTATTACAGGCAATCCGGTATGCCGAGCGAGCGCAAAAATTGCTAGGCTTACCGAGATGTCCAGAAAACGTATCCTCATAGCAGACGACAATCCCGCCATACGGGCGGCGCTTTGCCGAATGTTCGCCGATCATCCGATCTTGGAGGTGGGTGGCGAGGCTGTGAACGGCCAGGATGCGGTGGACAAAGCTGCTGCCCTTCGACCGGAATTAATTATCCTAGATCTCGATATGCCAACGATGAACGGCCTGCAAGCGGCAAAAGAAATCTCCAAGATCCTGCCCAATGTCCCCATTATTCTTCTTACCTTGCACGCCCGGGCTTTCAGCCACTACGGGATAGAACATTCCGGCATCTCGCGGATCGTCCACAAGGGCGAGGCGCACACACTCGTGGCACACGCGGAGGATTTGGTACAAGCCGCTTAACGATCGAGGTTGACTCGCATAAGAAAAGTAGGGTTCGAGCTGCACAATGCCCACTGGACGGTAACTTTCACCTCAGCGACTGAGCGGGCGTACTCCTTCGTTGCGTAGTGGTCGCCCATGGATTTACCACCACGCTCGTGCCATGAATAGCGCCCACCGCAGGCGAGACGGTGTTGTATCCGGGATTGCTCACGTTCCAGTTCACAGCCCACTTCAACCTAACGGGCTGCCCAGCCGTCACCGTGGTTGCCGACGCCGTGAAACTGACGATGATCGATGCAGGACGCTAGGTAAATCACGCGGCGTATGGACCGAGCCAAGTTGCATTACTTCAAAGTCCGAGCCCGTGAGCGTTTTCAGATTGCCCCAATCATCGTTGTTCCACTTGCTTGTCTGGCGCGCCGCTGATGTAAAAAGCGGAGGCACCAGCCAAATCGCGCTAGTTGCCTCCGCTTTCAATTGGTACAACAGTTTGCGAGCACAGCTACAGGTTTATCGATTGGACGATCCGCCCTGATTGCCGCTCTCGCGCTCGGACTCGCGTCCGGAGTTTCCCTTCTTTGAATCCTGCTTCTTGTTGTCGGCCATGGCTTATCTCCTTGGAAACTTTTTTTTGCTAACTACATTTTCGAGTATCGTGCTCGAGTGGGAGCCTTTCTATGCCAGAGTTGCTGTAATCTCGCCCGCAGAAAATGGTAAGGTCCTACAGGGAAGTCCTTAAGGGTAGACCCCGCGGCATTCATCAGAGTCTTGCTAAATAAAACCTCTGCATGAAGATAGTCGGCAACTTAAAGCATCGGATTGGGAAAAGGCGCTTAGGCGTCTTGGAAGGGATGCGAAATGAAAAGGCGCAAGCTAGGGAACACGGGATTTGAAATTTTACCGTTGGCATTAGGCGGAAATGTTTTCGGCTGGACCATTGATGAGCTCTCATCATTTAAAATCCTGGATGCTTTTATCGCAGCGGGATTTAATTTCGTCGATACCGCCGATGTTTACGCCAAATGGGTCCCGGGTAATAAAGGCGGTGAATCAGAGACGATTATTGGAAATTGGCTGAAAAAGAGCAGGAAGCGGTCTGAGGTGATCGTCGCTACGAAAGTTGGAATGGAGATGGCGCCGGATAAGAAAGGGCTCTCGGCTGCTTACATTTTCCGCGCCGTGGAAGATTCTTTGAAGCGATTGCAAACGGATTACATCGATCTATACCAAGCACATAAAGATGATCCCGAAACACCGTTGGAAGAAACCCTAGGAGCGTTTGGAAAGCTGATGAAGGAGGGCAAAGTCCGAGCAATCGGCGCTTCGAATTATAGCGGGCCGCGCCTGTTGCAGGCGTTGGAAGTGAGCGAGAAGCATGGACTGCCGGGTTACCGGACGATGCAGCCTGAATACAATTTGTATGACCGTGCGGAGTACGAGAAAGATCTGGAGGCTATTTGCGTGGCGAATGGGTTGGGGGTGATTGGTTACTTCTCGCTGGCCAGCGGATTCCTAACCGGAAAATATCGCTCAGAAGCCGATCTATCCAAGAGCCAGCGCGGCGGGCGAGTTAAAAAATATCTGAACGAAAGAGGATTCCGAATTCTGAAGGCGCTGGATGAAGTGGCCGCCCAGTATAATTCCACACCTGCGCGGGTCGCTCTGGCTTGGCTGATTGCGCGGCCTAGCATCGCCGCTCCCATCGCCAGTGCCACAAATCTGGGGCAATTGAAAGATTTGATCGAGGCGACAAAGCTGCCACTGGACCAAGGCTCTATCGAAATTCTGAACCGAGCCAGCGCCGAATAAATCAGTTACCGGCACCCGAAATTATATGTCGACGGAAGCGAGCGATTCTTTCAGACCCAGTGCATCGACGTAAAAGCGATTCACATACTCCTTTACCATGCGCATGGTGCTGAATTGCGGCGCTACACTCTTGATGGCGGCTTTCATCACGCGAACGTAGTCGTGCGGAATCTCGTCATCGGTGCGGCGGTAATAAAGTGGAACGATTTTTTCCTCTAGCAAGCGATAAAGGGCGTCCGCATCGGCGTTCGTGCGATCGCCTTCTACAGGATCGCCGCCGAAAGCCCACCCGTTCTCGCCGTTAGACCCTTCGATCCACCAACCATCGAGAACGGAGAGACTGGGAACTCCGTTCGCGCCTGCTTTCATTCCGCTGGTGCCGCTGGCTTCCAGGGGAGGTAGCGGATTATTCAGCCATACGTCCACTCCGCGGACCATTCGTTGAGCCAGATGGTAGTCGTAATTTTCCACGAAGGCGATGCGTCCGGCGAACTCGGGAGCCTGCGCGAGCTGAAATATTCGCTGGATTAATTGCGCGCCGCCGACGTCAGACGGATGCGCTTTACCGGCAAATATAATTTGCACTGGCTGAAGCGGATGCAAAAGAATGCGCTTCAAGCGGTCAAGGTCGTGAAGAATGAGATCGGGCCGTTTGTAGCCGGTAAATCTGCGCGCAAAACCTATCGTGAGAATTTGTGGATCAAGCAAGGTTCCAAACGCAATCACGCTCTCCGCGCGAACGCGTTTACTGACCCACTCCTCGCGCGCCCGCTCGTCAATGTCTTCGATCAATAGAGCCTTGAGCCGCTTTCGTAGCCGCCAGAGTTCCTTGTCCGGGACGTTGTCAATGGCTTGCCAGGTTTTGGCTTGGTCTTGTTCGCGGATCCATCCGGGGCCAAGGAATTTGTCGAGCATGGGATGCAACCATATGGGATCCAGCCAGGTGCGAAGATGAACCCCGTTTGTGATAGCGGTGATCGGGATTTCTGCCTCGCTTTTGCCAGGCCACACGGGGGCCCACATGCGACGCGCCACCTCGCCGTGCTTCTTGCTCACTGCATTGCAAAACTTCGCCATGCGCAGGGAAAAGACAGTCATGTTGAATCCGGCGTTTGGATCGACAGGGTTGGCGCCCAGCGAGAGGAAGGCCTCGCGGTTAGTCCCCAGCTTGTCATAGGAATTGGCGAAATATTTGTCCATTAACGGATATGGAAAAACGTCGGTGCCGGCGGGAACAGGCGTGTGCGTGGTAAAGACGGAAGTGTCGCGGACTTCCACGATGGCCTGGTCGAAAGTTTTTCCGGCCTCCACCAACATTCGCACGCGTTCGATCAGAGCGAAGCCCGGATGTCCTTCATTAATATGTACAGCCGCAGGACGAATGCCCAAAGCTTCGAGCACTCGAATTCCGCCCATGCCCAAAACGATCTCCTGGCGCAGGCGTTGCTCGGGATCGTTGGTATAAAGGCGATGCGTGATGGAACGGTCTGAGTCTTGATTGCCTTCCACGTCGGTGTCAAGCAAATAGACCGGGACGCGGCCAATGTCGGCACGCCACACCTGCACTCGCAGCGGAGGATCGAATAAGGGCACCTGTAGCAAAAGAGGCTGGTTGTCTTTGTCGAGAATTCGCGTGACTGGATCGTAGGTGCGGTCTAAGACTTTCTCTTCGTCTTCTTGCCAACCATCGTCGCGAAGTTTCTGAGAAAGATAGCCGTGAGAATAAATCAAGCCAACGGCGACCACCGGAATGGCCAGGTCGCTGCATTCCTTAATGTAATCTCCGGCGAGAACGCCCAAGCCGCCGGCGTAGAGTTTCAGGGAATTATGGAAAGCGTATTCCGCCGAGAAATAAGCCATGGTTGCGTCAGGCTTACCATACTCTGTGGTGAACCATCCCGTTTCCGATTCGATGCTGGCTTCGAACTCTTCCATCACCAGGTCGTAAATTTTTAAGAATTCAGGATCGTTAGCGGCGCCCTGAAGGGTTTCCTGGGGCAGCAGCGCCAGCATGCGCAGCGGATTGTGATTGCTCTCACGCCAAGCCTGGTGGTCGAGCGAGCGAAACAGTTCTCGCGCGTGGGGCTGCCAGCACCACCACAAGTTCAAACAGAGGCGTTCGAGGCCGCGAATCCGCTCCGGCAAATTGGGGAGCCGCGGGCGACCGTTTGAGTTTTCGTCTCTGAGGCTAATCCCAAAATTCATTCTTGGCCCTTTCGAATCAATAATGTTTAGCGCGATTGCAGCCGCGACTTAAGAAAACGCGCGAAAAGTGATGATATATCCTGCCTTCAACCTTCCCCTCTTGCAACGCCGAAGGGAATCGCTTGTGCTGCAACGCATATTTAGATGTAAGCAGACCATAGACCATGACAGCGGCGGGCAACTTTTGAGATGGAAAGACGCGGTCGCCGTGACTCGTTAGGTGCCGCGCGGGTGAATTCCTCCATGCGGTTCTGGTCCCTGTTAGAGAGGGTTTAATCATTTTTTTCCTATAACTTTTCCGTTTTTGACCCAGAAGCGGTTAGAAGTGGGCGACCACTCTGCCGATAGGCCTCGTTTTTCTTAGTTGGGCGCCTCGCATTTTGAGAGTCACAGCCAGCCGATACCGGTTCTGAGGGGGGAATCTGAAAAGCCCGCGGAAGAAAGGCCCTGGTTGGAAAAGCTCCACAGCGATTTGTAGAAGGCCCCAATGCTCGTCTATTTTAACCACGAGCGACGGTAGCATGCGATTTTGCGAAATTCAAGGGTTGGAGGCGGTGGACGCCTATTTCCCATTTTGGGAATGAGAATAAACCCGGACCAATATCTGCAAGGCTGGCGTCCGAAACTATCTTCGATGTTTACCTTTTATAACCATATCTTGAATATACCGAAGTGAAGGGCACACAGAGAATGTTAGTATTTGCCGTGGCGCTGGGGACAGCGGCCCGGGACCTTCCTAAACGAGACTGACCCTCCACTTCACGTACTTGGCTCACGAAATCTTCTCTAGACTGTTCTGGGCTCTCGCATCGGGAATGCAACCAAGAATCTCAAACGGTGAACCGACTGGATAAATTGTCGCCATAGACAGCACATCCTGAACGATGACACAACGCTCGGATCGGTCGAATTCTAAGATCACACTCATGCTGCGTCGGAAAATAGGTCGACCAAAAACCAAACCACCTGGCACGCGGTCGCTGTCAGCCGGGTTACAGCGGGTGGAGCGTAAGCAATGGTGGCTTTCGTTTTCCGGCGTGCTGGTCACGCTCTTACTTACCGCAGGAATCATTTCTCTTTCCCTTACCATATACATCCTTCAGCGCCCGCTGTGGGACGCGCTCAATATTCATCTGGCCATGCGCGGATTGGTGGGGATGGTTTTTCTCTTCATTGTTTACGTTGTCTATCAGCAAGTACAAATTTATCGTTTTCGTGTGCACGTTATGGCGCAAGAAGAACTTTTCGGTTTGATCGGGGAAAATGCGGCGGACATGATCGCGGTTGTGACGGTCCGCGGGGAGCGACTTTATAACAGCCCTTCTTATCAGAAATTGCTCGGCTACACTCCCGAAGAGTTGGAAAAAACTTCCGCCTACGAGCAAATCCATCCCGACGACCAACCGGCAGTGAAGCTGGCCGCGGAGGAAGCGAAAACATCCGGAAATGGGCGCCGTGTTGAATATCGCATTCGGCACAAGAGCGGCGAGTGGCGAGTGATGGAATCTACAGCCAGCGCGGTACGCGACTCCGAAGGTGCGGTGGAAAAGCTGATCATCGTGAATCGCGACATCACGGAACGGAAGCATTTAGAGCAACAGCTGCTTTTGTCGCAACGGCTGGAAGCAGTGGGGAAATTATCGGGAGGAGTGGCCCACGATTTCAATAACATTCTGGGTGTGATTATCGGCTACAGCGAGGCGTTACAGCAGATGATGCCGGCGGATGATCCGATGAGAGAAGCCGTGGATGAGATAGAAAAAGCCGGGCGACGCGCGGCAGCGCTAACGCAACAGCTCCTGGCCTTCAGCCGCAAGCAGGTCCTAGAGCCGAAAGTTCTGGACCTGAACTCGATCGTGGCCGACGTGGAGAAGATGTTACGACGATTGATCGGCGAGGACCTCGAGCTGGAAATTGTTCCGGCTCCAGCGCTGGGAAGGGTGAAAGCGGACCGCGGGCAGATCGAGCAAGTGATTCTGAATCTGGCCGTGAATGCGCGGGACGCGATGCCACACGGGGGAAAACTGAAAATAGAAACAATGAACGCCGATTTGAACGAGAGCGACGCCCGGCGGCTGAGGTACGTGATACCCGGACACTATGTGATGCTGCAAGTAAGGGATACAGGTACGGGCATGAGCGCGGAGGTACAGTCGCACATATTTGAGCCTTTTTTTACAACCAAGGAGCAAGGAAAAGGAACCGGGCTCGGTCTGGCCACGGTATACGGGGTCGTCAAGCAAAGCGGCGGATATATCTGGCTCGAAAGCGAGCTGGGAAAAGGCTCCCGGTTTCAGGTCTACCTTCCACGCGTTGAAGGTGTGGAACCGGAAGCTGCCCGAAGCCAGCCGTCCTCTGAAACGCATGGACCCGCGACAATTCTGGTGGCAGAAGACGAAGCCTCTTTGCGAAAGCTGACCTGCAACACGCTGAAACAAAGCGGCTACAAAGTGATAGAAGCAAAAGACGGGCCAGATGCCATTGAGATGGCAGACCAATATTCCGGCGAAATCCATCTGCTATTCACGGACGTGGTGATGCCAGGCATGAGCGGCCACGAATTGGCAGAAAAGCTCTCCCCTCGACGTCCCAAAATGAAGGTGCTCTATACCTCGGGATACACCGACGGAGCGGTTGCTACGCACGGAGTGCTTGAATCGGGCGTTGTGATACTTCGAAAACCTTTCTCGCGAGCGCAATTGCAGCAAAGTGTCGGACAGATGCTAAGCGAAAATTCCGGCAAAGGGGAAATGCCAGAAAATGCAGAACACGCTGAAAGAAAGCAATGACGCGAACGCGATTAAGAAACAGGAAAGAACCACGCCGACGCTGCTGCTCATAGACGATGACGAGTCGCTTAGAAAAGTAATGAGATTTCGGCTTAGAGCAGCCTACAACATCATCGATAGCGGTTCACCGGAAGAAGCGCTTGCGCTGGCGTTGCAGCACAAGCCTGCGGCCATCTTGCTGGACCTTATGATGCCAAAGTATTCTGGGTTGGAAGTTTGCCAAACTCTTTCTTCCCTGAGCTTCACATCACACATTCCGATTCTGATCGTTTCAGGCGAATCCAGCGAGCGATACAAGGAACTGTGCGAGAGCATCGGAGCCAAGGGCTTTTTTCAAAAGCCAGTGGACATGGACGCGTTACAGAAGAAACTGGCGAGCTTAATAGTCCCCAGGCAGGAGGCCGTCCAGTCCAAGCCGCGTGTTCGTCTAAGGGTGATGCTCAAACTTCGAGGGGTAGATTCGACGGATACGGAGTTTGAGATCATCACGGCTACTGAAAATGTAAGCGCGAGCGGTTTTCTGTGTGGTTGTTCGGCGCTCGTAGGGTTGAATTCAATCGTGGAAGTTTCCATGGCGATTGACAGAACCCCGTTCATCGGCAAGGCACGAGTCACAAAAGTGGATTGGCCAGGGACGGTGGCCCAAAGATGCGACTTCGAGTTTCTTGAAAAGCCCCGCGACTGGATTCTGCAGTAGCAAGAAAGTTTGCCGCTGGGACGTCAGCGATTCGACAGCATCGTGGATAGATCGCAAGTGTTTAAGGCTTAGACGGTTCGGTTTTCCAGAAATCGATTCCGGCGGCTTGTTGCGCAACGTCAAGGGTGCCGACGTTCGTGAGCGAATTCAGATCGATTACTTCCACTGTGCCGGGGTCTGAACCGATTCCTTCAACGGAAATGAAGGCGTAGCGATTGTCTGGCGTTACTACCGCGCCGTGAACTATTTTTCGCTTGCTGGGGATGCGGGCGAGTTCTTTGCCGGTCTGGGGATCGAAGACGGAGACGGATTGTCCACGCTTGTTGGTGGCGATCAGACGGCCGTCTTTGGTCATGGCGAGGTTGTACACGCCGGTGCCGGCAGGAAAGCGCCGCAACAATTTCCAGGAGGTTGCGTCCACCGCGACGATATCGTTTGCTTTGTTACAGGCCACGTAAATTTCCGAGCCATCGTTGGAGGGCTGGGCCCAGGTAGGCACGCAAGTGAGCTCGCTCATTTTCATTTGCTTGTCCGGCGCGCCGCTCATGCCCATTTCTTTTCCGGCGCTGAGCATGAAATACCGCGAGACTTCAAACGTTTGCGTATCGATTTCGGCGAGCATGTCGTCCATCATGCAAGCGGAATAATGTTTGGTTCCTTGCGGATTCAGGCGCGAGCCGTGCGGCATGGTGCAGGTGGTGATGCGCTTCACTTCGACCATTTCGTCCGTGGCTACCACGGATATCGAAGACGGAACCATGTCGCCGTGGAAATTTGCATTGGCTACGTAGATAAAGGCGCCGTCGCGCGAAATATCGGTGGTAGCCGGGAAAAGGCCCAGCGGAGCGAAGCGAATCACTTCGTCCGTTCCAGTTTTTAACTTCCACACCGAACCATCCGGCCGGCCGTGGCCTACCGAAACGTATAAGAATTGTTTGTCGGGCGAAACAGCGATGCCGTGCGGGCCGTTGATGTCCATTGGCATCAGGCCTATGCGCGTTTGGTGCTCGATTTGAAGGCCTTTCGGACCGAAGCGTACGAGCACAACTTTGTCAGCGGATTCGCAGACGACATAAACGAGATAATCCTGGGTGGGCGGCTGCACCGATGTTGCGGAGGCAGGTGGCGCACTTGATTGGATTGGTTGTGCTGGAGTTCTAGTTTGCGCGGCGGTGAAGCATGGACTTGTCAGCACAAGCGCTGCAATCAAAAGCGCAACGCGCCACAGCCATTTTTGCCGCATGGGAAAGAAAAGACAAAATCCTTTGCCGAGATGAACGGTCATCGAATTAGCTCCGCCCCACTATAGCGCGATTGTGATTACTATTCTGCTCTTGCGCAAGCAACTGAAAAGCTAAAGAACGCACGGCGATCGGAACTGCAAGGCCAAGCGATGCTTGGCGCGGAATCCTGGCGATGATAGATTCGCGCTGGCCGCTTGGACTCTGAAGTTTGTTGCCATGCCAGCCACTCGCCTCGGTGCCACGAACTCCTCACATTCGCGATGCTTGTTCCGGCAATGCGGAGACCGTAGAGGTACCTTCGGGTCTCACCGCTCGTCTGGGGATTTTCGACGCCACCATGGTGGTGATGGGTGGGATTATCGGCTCAGGAATATTCATCAACTCTTACGTCGTCGCGAAACTGGTGCACACGCCCGCCATGATTCTTGGCGCGTGGTTAGCGGGCGGCGTGCTCGCGCTGATTGGAGCATTCATTTACGCCGAGTTAGCGAATCGTATGCCGAGAGTGGGCGGGCAGTACGCGTACATTCGCGAGGCCTATAACCCGCTGCTCGGATTTCTCTACGGGTGGGTGAGTATATTGGTTATCAACGCGGGCGGCACGGCAGCCGTTGCAGTTACGTTCGGAAAATATTTTCGGGAATTTTCTCGCGGCACCGTGCCGGAGAATGTGGCGGCGCTTTCCGTGGTGCTTGCGCTAACGGCGATCAACTGCGTGGGGGTGCGTGCCGGCAGCGGGGTCCAGAGTTTTTTTATGGTCTTGCGCATTCTGGCCATCGTGATGATCGTTAGTTGCGGCGTGTGGTTTCTTTTTCGATCTCCTGCGGCAGCGCATCCGAGCTGGCTCCCCTTGCTCGACCGGCCGGCTTCTTTCGACTTATTGACCGTTTTCGGCGCCGCGTTGATCCCTGTCATTTTTGCCTATGGCGGATGGCAGACGTCGAACTACATTGCCAGCGAAATTCGCGAGCCGCGCAAGAATCTTCCAAAAGCGCTCCTAGGGGGAGTTGCCGGAGTTATTGCACTGTATGTTTCGATAAATATTATTTATGTGGGAGTTCTTTCTCCCGCGGGTTTGGCAGCCACTACGACACCGGCTTCTGCGGTGATGTACGCCGCGCTTGGACATTTCGGTTCGACGCTGATAGCTGCGGCCATCGCTATCTCAACCGTAGGATTTTTGAGCCAAGCGATGCTCACGTACCCGCGCGTGACCTTCGCCATGGCTCAAGATGGAGTGCTACCTCGTACTTTTGCGCGGCTGGGATCGCGGAGTCACGTGCCGGTGCCCGCTATCATTCTGCAAGGCGTAATCACGAGCGTTGCGGTGTTGCTGGGTACGTTCGAGCAACTGCTGAGCTATGTGGTGGTGATGGATTGGCTATTTTTTGGGCTAACGGCGAGTTGCATTTTTGTTTTTCGACGCCGCCAGGCACGCGCGCAAGAACCTAGCAATGCTAGAGCCGGCTTTCGCGTTCCCGGGCATCCCTGGACTACCGGCCTATTCGTAGGGGCGGCCTGGTTAATAGTTCTAAACACAATTTACAAATATCCTCGCAATGCCGGCGCTGCGGTATGTATTCTGCTGGCCGGGGTCCCGGTCTATTATTTGCTTCGCCGACGCGCAACGCGTACGGCCGGTTCTGAGTGAGTTCGAAATGAGCCCGCAAAGGCGAGAGATACGCTCTGCATATATCGAATGGGCGAAGCTGCGTTCGGGCGCGCGCTACAATCTCGCGGCAAGCGACGTCCTTCATTTTCCTCTGAGCGAACTTCCGGTACGGATCGAAGATCTCCAAATCACCGGGCCAAGCGGTTATGGCTATCAACCTCTGCTCGAACGTTTGTCGGTGAAAGCAGATGTTCCGGTGGAAAATATTGTTCAGGCGCAAGGCACGTCGATGGCGAATCATTTGGCCATGGCCGCGCTGATCGAACCGGGTGACGAAGTGCTGATCGAAGAGCCATCCTATCAGGCGATTATTTCCACCGCAGAATACCTGGGCGCAAAAGTGCGGCGCTTTCCACGCAAGTTTGAATCCGGCTTCCAACTGGATCCGCGCGAAGTGGAGCGTTGCGTAACACCACGTACGAGGCTGATCGTAGTGACCAACCTTCACAATCCAAGCGGTGTGCGCGCACCGGAGGCAGCGATTCGGATTGTGGGGGAGATAGCTCGCAGCCTGGGAGCGCACGTTCTGGTGGATGAAGTTTACTTGGAAGCTTGCTTCGATTCTCCGTGGGCGACGTCGTTTCTATTAGGACAAAACTTTGTGGCTACCGGCAGTTTGACAAAAGCTTACGGTCTCTCGGGGCTTCGCTGTGGTTGGATTTACGCGGCGAAGCCGCTTGCGGAACGAATGTGGCGTTTGAACGATCTGTTTGGCGTGATGGCGGCGCATCCTGCCGAAATGTTGAGCGTGATCGCGTTGGATAATTTGCCGAAGATTGCCGCACGCTCGAAGAAGCTGCTGGAGACGAATCGCGAGCTTCTGAAAACTTTCCTCGACGGTCGAAAAGATTTACTGACCATCCGGCCGGAGGCAGGGACGATTGTGTTTCCCCAGCTGGCGAGCGGGCATGCGGACGCCTTTTGCCAGCTCTTGCTGGAAAAATATGAGACCAGTGTTGTTCCCGGGCGTTTTTTCGATTCTCCTGACCACTTTCGCGTCGGCGTTGGCGGCGAAACGGAAAAGATACGGGAAGGGCTATCGCGCGTTGCGGCTGCGCTCGATGAACTGGCGGCTAGACATTAGTATTCGCCGTACCTCGCGGTTTCCCTCTGGCTCATGAAGCTGTTTTAGCTTTTGAATGCTGCTCGCGGCGCGCAGATGCAGACCGCGACTTCTTCCGCTCCAGTATCGTTTCTACCAAACCTCGAGCCGCGGCACTCAACGGACGATCCTGCCGATACACCAAATACAGATGGCGCTGAATGCGCATTTGACGGATTCGCAGTTCGCGCAGATCACCGCGCGCGAGTTCTCCTTCCACGCACATTCGCGGAACGATAGCGATACCCCGTTTCATCTCCACGAATCGCTTGATGCTTTCAATGGTGGGGAGTTCCAAATCCATGTTCAGCGTAACCCGGTGGCGCGCAAACATTTGGATCACGCGTTGCCTGTAGGGCGATTCCACAATGTGGGCCACAAAACTTTCCTCGCCGAGGGCAGAGATGTCCACCTCCCTGCGCTTTGCGAGCTTATGGGTGGGCCACACCACGAGAGCGAGGGAGTCGCGATAAAACTTCACGGCGACCAGCTCGCGTTCTTCAGGCAAGTAGGAAATCACGCCGATATCAAGCTGATGGTTCAACAATTCGCGCGGGATCATGCGCGAGAAAACACGGTGAACGCGAACGCGAATGCCCGGAAAGCGCGTGCGAAACCTTTCCAAGGAAGGAAGAAGCGCGTGAATCGAGCTTTCGTTCACACCCAGAGAAACTTGTCCGCGCTCCATGCCGCGCAGCTCAGTCAGACCTTTGCGGGCTTCCTCGCGAAGGTTGAGCATGCGCTCCGCATATTCGAGTAGAAGCACGCCCGCATCGGTGAGCGCTCGAGCTCCCGAGCCTTTCACGAAAAGCGGCTGGCCGACCCATTCTTCCAGTTTGCGCATGGCGATACTGATCGCGGGCTGCGTGCGATACAGCTTTTCCGCAGCCCTGGAGTAGCTGCGCTCGTTTGCCACGGTTTGAAAAACTTGCAACACGGCTAGATCCACCGGAACACCTCAAAAAACGTCTTTCTGCGCATAAGGATAACTTATGTTACACGCAAGAACTATAAATTGGACATGTTTTGTCAAGTACGCTTCACTCGCTAGCAGCGAGGAGATTGGATGGAAACTGTGCATATCTTCGATACCACTTTGCGGGACGGCGAACAGTCGCCGGGATTTTCAATGGACTGCGGCGAGAAACTGCTTCTCGCGCGACAGCTCGAACAACTCGGAGTGGACGTGATCGAAGCTGGGTTCCCGATCGCTTCACCTGGCGATCGGGAGGCTGTACGAACGGTCGCGGCGGAAATCCTGGGCTGCCGCGTCGCCGCTCTGGCTCGGGCGCGTGAGGAGGACGTCAACGCCGCCTTGCGCGCCCTGGAGCCGGCCGCCAAACCGCGCTTGCATATTTTTCTGGCCACTTCAGACCTGCATTTGGAGCACAAGCTGCGCATGACTCGTCAACACGCGCTCGATCAAGTTGGAAAAATGGTTTTGTATGGACGCATGCGCTGCGAGGAGGTCGAATTTTCGGCCGAAGATGCCAGCCGAAGCGACCTGCATTATCTCCTCGACGTAATTGAGGCCGCGGCCAGTGCCGGCGCTACCATCATTAATCTTCCTGATACGGTAGGCTATTCGACTCCGGAAGAATACGGGGCCATGTTTCACGCAGCTCGCCAACGGCTTGCTGCATATCCCACTGTGGTTTTTAGCGCGCATTGCCACAACGATCTGGGTCTGGCAGTGGCTAATTCTCTGGCAGCTATCACCGCCGGAGCGCGGCAAGTAGAGTGCACCATTAATGGCATCGGCGAGCGCGCGGGAAACGCGTCGCTGGAGGAAATCGCCGTGGCGCTGCACGTTCGACATGGACGTTATGGCGCTTTGACGAACATTTCGCTCGAGAAAATATATTCCACTAGCCGTTTGCTGACTTCCATCACTGGCGTGAGTGTCCCGCCGAATAAAGCCGTGGTGGGAGCGAATGCCTTTGCACATGAGGCGGGAATTCATCAAGACGGGATGCTCAAGAATCCGATGACCTATGAAATCATTGTTCCGGAAAAAGTCGGCGTTCCGACCAGGAAGCTGGTACTGGGTAAGCATTCCGGGCGCAATGCGCTGCGCGCCCGGCTGCTGGAGTTGGGCTATCAAACCACCGACGCCGAACTAGCCGTGTGCTACAAGCAGGCCATCGCGCTGGCTGATTGCGCCAAGCAAGTGACCGATCGGGATTTGCTTTCAATCATTCACACCGTCCGGCGGACTCCTGAAACTGGCGCGGTGAATAATAGCATTGCGGCAGCGTCTTAACATTTTTGTAAGCTGCGAGATGGGGAGAAGTGACCATGAGTAGAGTACGAAAGACGATCGCGGTTTTACCCGGTGATGGCATCGGCCCGGAAGTAACTCGAGCTGCGGTGCAGCTACTTAGCGACTGCGCCGCCACGTTTGAACACAAATTCGAATTCCGCGAGTTGGCCTTTGGCGGAGCCGCAATCGACGCCTTTGGAAATCCTCTTCCCGCGGAGACGCTCGCTGGATGCCGCTCGTCCGATGCGATTTTACTTGGCGCGATTGGCGGACCTAAGTGGGATTCCATACGATTGGATAAACGCCCGGAAGCCGGCTTGCTAGGTCTGCGCAAACAGCTTGGTTTGTACATGAACCTGCGTCCGATTCAGCTACGCTCATCGCTACAAGGAATTTCGTCCCTGCGGCGGGAACGTATCGAGGGGTGCGATTTTGAAATCGTACGCGAACTTGCGGGAGACATCTATTTCGGTGAGCATTCTCACGAGGGCGAAGGAAAAAATGCCAGTGCGCGCGATGTTGCGAGTTATACCGCGGCTGAAGTCGAGCGCGTGGCTCGTTATGCGTTTGAGCGCGCGGCGGCGCGAAACCGGCATGTGACTAGTGTGGACAAAGCGAATGTGCTGGCCACTTCCCTGCTCTGGCGAAATACGGTGACAGCGGTCGCGCGCGATTATCCCGGTATTACGCTCGATCATTTGTATGTGGACAATGCGGCGATGCAGATTCTGCTGCAGCCTGCGCAATTCGATGTGATTCTGACCGGAAATATGTTTGGCGACATCCTCAGCGACGAGGCAGCGGCTTTGGCCGGCTCTATCGGATTGATTCCGTCGATGAGCCGCGGCGCTGACGGGCCCGCACTCTACGAACCCATTCACGGTTCGGCTCCATCCCTTGCGGGCAAAGACATCGCTGGCCCCCTGGGCGCGATCTATTCAGCAACATTACTATTACGAGAATCTTTTGGACTTGATGTGGAGGCGCAATGGATCGAGGCAGCCATTGACCGCGTTCTGGATCATGGTTACAGGACTATGGATCTCGCCGAGCCTGGTTCTCGCGTGCTGCGCAGCTCGGAATTTACAGAACAAATTCGCGACGAGCTGCATGAATCGCTGATTCACTCGGAAAGATATGGATGGGGCGTCTAAATCCCCGTCCGATCTGAAGTGATTTCGCGCAAGCTGCAAGATGACCGTTAAAGCTTATACTTTTCTTAAGACCAGGCAGCCCGCAATCATGTCGTGCAGGGCCTGCTTTTTTTCCGTGAAACCTGCCATCGCGTAGCCGATACCGAGCGGGATAAATCCAGTAATAATCTTGGCAAAATATCGGCCGCTTGCACGCCCGAAAGAGATTCGTCGTCCCTCGAGATCGGTAACAATTAAACCGAGGGCCATCTTTCCCAGCGTTCCTTGATAAGCGGAGCTCTCCATCCAGGCATAGTAGAGCCACATCATTACGATCGAGGTTCCTGCCAACATAATAATTACCGCAATAACTTCCGGGGTAAAGAATTCTTCCGGACTTGATCCCTGCGCTAAGGCTTTCAAATGGTCGACGCCCACCATAGCGAAAGCGATTAGAAGCAAAATCACGAATGCAATTGCAGCCAGGATGCCATCGATCAAGTGGGCCACGACGCGCAACCAGAAACCGGCATAAACCAAGCTTGGGAAGCCCGGGGATGCCAGGTATCCATAAGGACGCGCGAGGGGAGACGAAGCCGTTGTCGCATACGGTGGCGCATTAGGCGTAAACGTGGTCGGCTGATTCACCGCTTGACCACACGCGGTGCAGAAGGTGGCGTTTTGAGGAATTGCCGTCCCACACTTTGAGCAATACATTCAGCTCCTCGGAATTCCTTTGGTTTCAAAAATTCTACAGCTTGCGGATGACCAGTGTGCCAGCAATCATATCGTGCAGCGCCTGTTTCTTTTCTGTGAAGCCCGCCATGATGAATCCAATCCACAATATCAATGCGGAAATCATTTTGGCGAAGAAACGGCCAGTGGCGCGCCCGAAACTTATACGCCGACCTTCCAAGTCTGTGACTTCCAAACCCAGCGCTTTTTTTCCTAGGGTTGCTTGCCAGGCCGAACTTTCCAGCAATGCGTAATAGAGCCAGTTCAGCACCGTCCTGATTAAGATTAGGCGGATAAACGCGCCCATGAGTGGCATCCATTCCTCCGGGGACATGGGCATGTGGCCTCGCATAATTCCCCGTAGCCCCATGGAGGCGATGAACGGAAGCGTAATAATCGTGCCCACAAAATAAAGAACGATCAAATCGATGAGGAAGGCCACCAAGCGCAGCCAAAATCCTGCATAGGCAACCGGGGGCCGCGCGCTTGTTTGCCACGCTGCTTGCGCGGGAGGCACGTAAGCTGGCGGATATTGGGTGGGAGGCGGAACTGGCGAGGGTGGCGTGTAAGCGGGAGGGGCTGGGGGTACGGCGGACGTAGCCGGCACCGCTTGCCCACAGGCGCTGCAGAACACCGCGCCTTCCGGGACATTCGCACCACATTTTGAGCAGTACATGGGGCCTCCTCAGAACTTGATACAGTGACAGGCGCGCCCGAGGGCTGCTGCGCATCGTACTTAAGACTAAACGCGCCGGTCAATATGCAAAGTGCGGTCAGTATGGTTGCCTGCACCATGGGCGTCGCTTACACTCGCGTAATTCAAAAGGAGAAACATCGTGCGAACTCATTTTACGACGGCAGCTAAGGTTCTTGCGGGATGCCTAGTGGCGCTCGCTTTGTTCGCCGGCGGCTATGTAGCGGGACAAAATAAGTTTGGCCAACCGAAAACGATCATTCATATGGTGATTCTCAAATGGAATCCGGGTGTTTCGGATTCCGACAAACAAGCCGCGCTGGAAGGCGTGAAGGAGATGGCGCGGAAACTACCGGGCGTCAAGAATATTTGGATTAAAGCCGAGCGGCTGCAACCACGCGACTTCAGCGCGGCCTTCGCAATCGAGTTTCAAAATCGAGCCGCGGCTGACGCTTATGCCGAAAGCCCGATTCACCAGGCTTGGGAACAGAAATACACACTGCTTCGCGAGCAAAGCGTGTCGGAACAGGTTACCAACCCATAGCGTGTCTAGGCCTCAACTTTCGTTTCGTTGTTGGCGATAAAATCCGCTAGCCGCCTCGACCTACCGGTGCTAGGCTCCGCCCAACAGGGCAACTACGCTTGGATCTCGAATCTCGTTAACGCCTTTTCAGCGGGCCAAATCTGAGGGAACAGGAGAGCGGCCATGAAAAAACTCGTCCTCGCCACTATTGTTGCCTACATAGTTCTGATGGCTACCAATTACTTCGTGCATAGCGTCTGGTTGATGGCCGATTACAACGCGATCCCCGGCAGTCATCGGCCTCCCGAAGAAATGATGCACCGATTCTGGGCCATGTTATTAGGACAACTCTTTTTCGCGGCGATGTTTGCCTACATCTACACGCGAGGACGAGAGAACAGGCCGTGGGTTCAGCAGGGAATTCGTTACGGCATTGTAATGACTTTCATGACCGTCGTTCCGTATTCCCTCAGCGACTACGTGGTGTACAACGTTCCGCATAGGCTGGCAGTTAAATGGATGGTCGCCGGGGGCCTTCAACTAATAATCCTTGGACTAATCGTGGCCGCTATCTGCAAGGATGGCGCCACGGCGCGAGCATCGAAGTTGCGAGAGAAAGTGTGAACTACAGCGATTACAGCATTGATTCGAGATTGAGTTCGCCAAACAATGAGATCTGATTTACGGGAGGCGAACATGATTAAGAAAGTGAAGGGCGGATACAAGGTTACCTCGGAAAAAGGCAAGAATCTGGGCGGGCCCTATAAAACGCGCGAAGAAGCTGCCCAGCGGCTAAAACAGGTGGAATATTTCAAACATAATAAGGGCTAGGTTCGGCACGTCACGGGCGATGCTTTGCCATTCGTTCTGCGATTAGCGTCCGAGGAAAAAGCGTTCGGAATCTTCGTTCGTTGATACTGCTGATTTCCACAGAATGACGTGAAATCCACAGGCGTCTTGACAGAAAAGACCCTATAAAATAATTTGCATACCCTTGACGAAATTAATATTCTTGATATACTCTTTTGATGTCGGTGGCCCCCTTGTTTGCCGGGGATTCTCCTGACGAACCGGGTCTGCCCAAGAGGTGAAGTTGGTTACTAACACCGGGTAGAACGAATTCGAGCATCGAGCAAGTCTGTCCTGTAGGCGGCTCATCGAGCAGCCTCTGCGAAGGACGGAGTCGCCCGGCGCTCGACGCCGGGTTTTTTATTTCCCGCGGCTTCGGCTCCAAACTGAAGACGCGCTCCGCCGGGAGCGGAGACGTTCCGATCGGAAGTTGATGAACGGAACGACGATCTTTGAAAACTGATGGAAGCTGGCATTACGTTATGCGATTTCAAGGTCGCATGGCGTAATAAACCGCAAATTTTTGCTCGAGAGTAGCGCAATGTGGAAAGGCGAACTTGCCTCGCATTGGTTGAGCGCGTGAGTTTCCAGGCTTTGAAAGAGGCTTGGAAAAGCGCGTCACCCCTGAAGTACGTCCCCGGATGGCTTGCAAGACCGTTCGTAGCGATGGTTTTCAGGGTTTCGATTCCGCGAGGGGTCGAGACGTGTTGGGTAAGTTTTATGGTTAAGCTACTAAGGGCGTACGGTGGATGCCTTGGCACCAACAGACGAAGAAGGACGTGGCAAGCTGCGATAAGCCTCGGGGAGCCGCAAGCAGGCTTTGATCCGGGGATTTCCGAATAGGGAAACCTATCCTGGT